>Ga0116227_10000108_pt1 | contig 137099 bp, 108 predicted proteins | sample S1TSphgellanicum_FD_89693 | JGI IMG/M metagenome (GOLD analysis project Ga0116227, IMG submission 89693) | Host-associated microbial communities from peat moss isolated from Minnesota, USA - S1T2_Fb - Sphagnum magellanicum MG | ecosystem: Host-associated > Plants > Peat moss > Unclassified...
AGATGAACAACAAGTGCAACCAACACCAGAAAAAAAATCGTCTTTTAAACTAGAGAACTTTCAACTATATGTTGTTTCCAATTACATTCCAACTATAATTTTTTAATTTTTTAAATAAAAAAACTAAATAAATTGAATTACTAACAGAATTAGTCAATAGTTGAAGATGGTCATCAATTGGGGGGCCACTTTCTGCAAGTGGTTTACATTGACAACTTTCCTAGTTGACTTTTAGTTGAAAGGTTGACTATAATTATGATGTCATTAGATGTCACTCTACCATCACAAGTCGAACCTTCAATTATTTTGGTAATCTAGTTTTTGGTTAAATGATAATTTACATTAATGGATGGATGATATGCAAGGTACATTTGCAAAATTTGGGCATTTTGTTATTTCATTATAGTCAACTCTCAGTTTCACAGTGGGGCGATTTGTTTTCTTAAGTAGTTTACAATTCATTCAAAGTTGGAGATTTTAAGAACATCACACCTTACCAACTTGGATTTTGGGGGAAAAAAATGACTAGGCACCCAAATGCCAAATTTGAAAAGATATTATAATATTTCAAAACCTTTAAAAGACTATAATAACCTAGGTTAAATAACATACCTAGTTTAAATTTATATATATGTTATTATCTCACCTAAATTAGTATAACATAGGTCTATACTACTATTATGTATAAATCATAAGTTATTATCAATATTAATAATATTATAAACCATTATTCATTTATAAATATTATTCATATTGACATTAATGTATATTAATATTATAATGGATTATATCTATTATATTTTGATGTATTAATATATAAATACTAACTACCATCAATTATATGATCAGTTATAAAAAATAATAATATATAAGATTATTATTATTATGTATTAGTAAAATTTAATTATCAATATTATTAATATTATTTGAAATTATTAATTAATCTAATTAAAAATAATATCCAGCCAAAAAATATAGAATATTTTTGCTATTATTAGATATTAATTTATATTATTACATATTTTTTAGTAATTATTATTATAAATATTTATTAATAATGATCACTTTTTATTTGTTAGACATTTCTATTTTTAATAATGAATATAACTAATAGTTGGATTAGGTTAGTATAACATAACTAATAAATAGGATAAACACACCTATCACCAAACATCTATCATATTTTTGAATTTTTTTATATTTTTGGAAAAAAAAGTTCATGACCATGGGTGAGCCAAATGAAGATTTATAATATTTTTTTATACCTCCAAAAAAAAAACAACAACAATAAGAAGGAAGAAGATAATGAACTTGTTCAAGGAAAAGAAAAAAACATCTTGACTTTCTTACTTTCAAATCTCATGTCTTCCTCATTTCTTGCTTGTTTTGAACAATTTAAAAAGTTGTGAAAATGCCATCTAAAGTTTTACAACACCTTTTGAAATGCAAAGCCAATAGAGTGACATTCAAAGATTTTAAACTCCAAAATGCAAATTCTTCATGTGTCAATCCACATGCCCATGACACCCTTCACTTGCAAAAGGCATAATTTCACTACAACAAAAGGTGTCCTTGTACACTAAATGATTTCACTAGATTTTGAATGAATTCACCGGTTCTAGTGAATAGGGATTACTGAAGAAGCAGTGAATTCACTGGTCTAGTGAACAGGGACTAATAAATTGCACCCACATTTTGTAGTAGTGTTTGTTCATTCCTTCATTGATTTGAGATGTTTTTGTTGCTATGAATGTGCTAGGTGAAGGTTACAAATTTTTTTTGAACTCCAAAGACAACAAAATAATGTACAAAGATTTATAAATATTTTTCCTTAAGTTATCAACATGTTTATTCAAATAATTGCAATTAAATTACAATTAAGATGCAATTAAAATGTTTATCCCATATTCTTTGTCATATGTTTCAAGTTTGCAAACTATGTAAGTAGATGCACTAATCATATTTCAAAAACAAGTGGTACACTTGGTATGAGCCAATTAAAATGGTTTGAGCCTATAAACCAAACTAGAAAAATGTCCATGTGTCAAAATCATATTGGATGCAAGATTGATGATCTAGACTAATGCCATTTATTTAGAATAATTAATACTAAAATAGTCCATCATTGCCAAATGTCATTGTCCTTTTAATCCATGTGTCAAAATATCCTCCCTCTTTAAATTGGACAACTCATATAAATTCATTTAAAAATTTTAATATTGAATATTGAAATACAAAATTGATGGCATCATGAAATGTCACTAGATGAAGTTCATCCACCCTATTTGCTCAAGTTGAAAACAATTTTCAACTATAATAACTAATGTAGTGTTAACACATGGGTGACATTGTTAACCAGAAAATCATTTTCAACTTGTACTTGTCAATTGCCATGGTTTCCAATTACAATTAATAGATTTCAATTGCAAATAAAAGGTTCCAATTAAGTTTGTTGTTTTCAATTATAAACTATAATTGAAAAGGAGTTGGAAATGTAGTTGGAAAAAAGGGTTTTTCCTTCTAGTGCAATGGGAAATGAATTAGTGAATGCACCAATTATGGAGGTAGCACAATGAATAAAAACTGACTTTCAACATCAAATTTTAGCTAAACATGTTATGTACAGGGAATTAGCCATAACCTCAAACACTCACCAAATGACACCACAAATTTCATCCCAACAATGGGCATCGAATACTCACAATGGTGGCAACAATAAACATGACCAAAATATTGACAAAGTTGTTTCAACATGATTATGATGGCAATTTGCAACCCTTAATTATTTCATACCCAAAATAGGTGCACCAACATAATAACAATTTTTATTGGGTTACAAAATACTAAACTAAATCCCAACATCAATTTGGTGACGACAAATTCAAAGATGGAACAAATATAACTTACAAACCGGTTTGGCATATTTGTTGCATTGATTGAAGACCTAATCAATCAACTTCCATGCCATGTTTGGAATTGGTTGTGTTTTGAGCAATGCCAACTACATTTCAACAAGAGCCAATACACCAAAATGTGACCTAGCCAACCATATTAATTATTGGTCAAGGAGAAAGGTTACAAGTTCTTGAAAACACATTGGTTTCATGAATAGATCTTGGTGTTGAAATTATAACTTGTTCATATTGTCAACATGTGGGACATTAATTGAAACATTGCCCCTTTGTTGATGATAAATTTAAACAACTTTTGAAGGATGAAGTGATGAATGCTCGTCAACCTACTATCCCAAGTACTATAACCAAATTACCCAATGTACGTATGTAAGGAACTCAAATCATGTATTTAATTTTTGGTCACATGATAGTACCAATTTACTATCAACTAGTTTGGCAACCATCTTTACACCATTTGTACCAAGTTGGACCAATGTTTTTCCTACATCTACATGCCCAATGTAGTATAATGTCATACCCCCTTACATACTTCTAGATCCTAGTCTCTATCCAACATATCCTATTAGAACTAAAGGATTTGATCTTTTTGGTCTCTAGGAATCACATAGGTTATGTACTTAGATATGTGTCCCCAATACCAACACCACATATTGTTGGTGACCAACATATTATAATGGTTCAACCATTCATGAACAAAGATAGAAGACATGTTCAACAATAGGTCATGGCCTTAGTGACAACCACTACACTAATTAATATTGAGATGCATCAAATCAATGACAAATTGTCAACATGTGTACCAAGAAGAATCTTTGTTCATCATCCACTGAATGGAAGGCAACTTGGAAATTCACCTAGATGAAATTCACCTAGAAGAGATCCATTTAGAGGACCACCATTTAGTCCACATGTTGGATCAAACAAATCCAACCAACACCTAATCCACGCATGTTTATGCCACCATGGTTTCCATCAATTATTGCACAACATGTATGAGAGCAAACAACCAAACTACCCATACAAGAAGTTACAATATCTAACCTATGTGAAAGACATTGATTCAACTGCTCACATTAAAGTATGAAAGAAGGCCATTAAAGATTATGGTGAAACCATGGAAGTTGACATCATTAACATGTTCAGTTTCACTTTCAAAAATAGTATTTTTGAATGGAATAAACTTTTTCCAAGATCATCCAAGTTACACATTTGAGGAATTGGATCAAGCCTTTTGCAAATGGTTTTGAATTGTGAAAATGATGAAAAGGTCTATATGCAACTACAAAATATTCCACAACAAACTATTGAATGAGTGAAGGTTTATTACAAATTATGTTTGTTGAAGTTTAAAAATTGTTTACATGTTAGGGTGCCATATGTTTCTTTACCATTGTTTTCAAAGTAGGCTTACATTACCTTATTTACAATTAACAACAACCAATGTGAAGGGAGATACCTTGATTTAACATAAAGAAATTACATTAGTTTTGAAGAAAGTGGGCTTGTTAGTGTGGATTACAATGTTAACCACACTAGGGTTTAAGCATGACAAAATATGGTAGAAAAATAATCCTTAAAAAAATTAATTTCAAAAACAATCTCTTTTCAACATTAACATTCAAAAGGATATTAAAAACCTATTTAAATTGCACTTTGAGATCATAGAGCACTTCATTGAATTTATTATAAGTTGAACATAAAATTTGAGGAATTTCTATACAAGAAAGTGGTTGAAAACCATCTTCTAATTAAATTGGTTAGTTATTCAAATTTTCCAAAATACTTTTACATTAAAACTTTGATAGATTATGATTATAATATGAAAAGTTGAAAGTATATCCATACACATTAGGCTTTTATCAACTTGAAAGTATAATAATTTTAATCAATGTTTTACTTGAACATGTACTTGCTACAACTTTATTTTGTAGAACTGTGACACATATTTTCTTATACTTGCATTTCAAAAAATGTATTTGAATGCATATTAAAACATGTGGTTTTTCAATATTATGTAATGAAGTCAAATAACTTTATAAATTATTGATTTTTGACTTAAATAATACTCATCAATTCAATATATCAAAGTATATTTTATGGATATTTGACCAAAAAATAGCAAGTGTTTCTGACTAACATACTTTACCATGCTTATGCCCACCAAAAATTAATGTAGCAATAAAATTAGTAGTAATTGTTGTTATAGTTAAATCCATTTCAACTTATACTAATTGTGGTAAAACAAGTTTTATTTTTTATACTTATCATAGTTGAAAGAAAAAGGTATTAGTACTACCAATTACCACAATTAAATTTCTAAATTCAGTAGTAGGAGTCATTATGCAACCTCCTAAACATGTTAGGATACCCTTGTGTTATCCTTATATCATGTGTTTTATTGTTTATCATCGATATGAAGATTGTCTAAGGAAGGTTGAAATATGGGACATGTTTAAAACCAAACTAATTTACCCTATTATAATAGCCTATTAAAGTTATTAAAGCTTGCCATTACCTAAGCTTGCTAAAGTTGTTAATGTTCCAATTAATGTAATAACTATTATAACTACCCACAATCAATTACCATAAAAATAGGTGTTGAAAGATCAATAACTAGTCAAAGCCAAAAGAGTAGATGATTAACAAACAGAAAAACGTCTACATGATTCATTTATTGAAACCATAAGACAACTACAACATGATGAAAATAACATGTACAACCAACTATGATTTCAAATGAAACATTACAATCCAATTTGGCAAGATTACTTGGAACTACTGAGGCTAATCAATTGGTTGGAAGCAATCAAACCAATGAGATTTCCTCAAAACTAGTGACCAAAAAAGTCTTTGGAAGAAATATTGAAAGATATTAGCAATAAGACCAATTATATTATCAACTTAGGACAAATGTTATGGGTAATATTTGACATTAAATGTTACATTTTCAACCTAGTACCATCAAAACCTATTTCACTTAAACCTATAGTCGCTTTAGTGGTAATTGATCGTTAGATGGTAGTTATACAAGTTCAAGTAGGAAAGAACTTCATTAAGGGTATTCTTTAAATGGCGGTTTTAAAATCAATATCATTATTTAAAAACTACATATGTACTTAAGGTTATCAAAACCAAACCAACACCATATAATCAACACATGGCAAATCAAACCATTATTAACCTAAAGGTTTGATCAAAGATCTTAAAATTCTTGTTCATGGAATTTGTATGGTTACCGTCATTGTCATACAAAGTAATGTATTAGATTCAAATTATTCTATGTTGTTAAGTCATCCTTGGTTCAAAGATGTTAAAATATCTCATGATTGGGGTAGTAATACCATTATTATCAAGGGAATCAATACAATTAAAACTATACCTATTACCAAAAAAATAGGAATATATATTAAGTGACTTAAAGTGTTAGTTTGTTATGATTTCCATTATGGAATATTTTATGAAGAATAGGATTTAATGTTTGTTACAAAACCAAAACTAGAATTGTTTTCAATAGGAACAATAATTTTACCGAAACCAACTAGGTTAGAATATGCAATTATTTCTATTCCATCAACAAACATTAGGTTAGTTGAACAAATATTTGATGTACATGTTTAAGAAAATTTCTTTACTACTTATTCAAATAATTATACTTCATTATACTTTTAAGGAGCATTTACTAAAGACATTTTTCCAACCTAAAGGGGGGAGAAATGGTAATTGATGATACACCAGCTCATGAAAAAATTCAAAATTTATGCATTAGAGGTTAGATTATAAAAAAAAAGGATAATTGTTAAAAGTCAATATGGGCATTTAAAAAAAACTATAATATGTGAAGGTGAATTCTTCATTTGAACCATTTATTTCTATGAAGTTGGACAAATTGCTCAAGGAGTTCAAGGGTATTTTTGTTTGGACCTATAAAAATTTGAAAGGGATACCACCCAAAAAAAACTATACACCAAATCAAGTTCGATAAATTGATATTACTTGTTCATCAAGTAAGCATTAGTAGTAAAGCCCCCCATTTGCAACTATGTCTCCAATTACATTTTAACTACAAAACATAGTTGAAAGGAACAAGTGTAGTTACAAAGTGCTTTTTGCAACTAGAAAATGTTTTTTTCAACTAAAAACCAACAAAATAGACAAGTACAAATTGAAAATGACATTTTACTTAAACATCACAACAATAGCCACTACTTACCATTTTAATTGCAAATTGCTTACCATTATAGTCAAGAATTATTTTCAATTACTCTCAACTAGTGGATGAACCTCATCCATTAATTGGGCATGATGTCATCCAAAATTTTAATTGTAATTTTGACTAGGTTATAACTATGTAAGTTTAGCATTTGGCCAATGGTTTGGTGACGTGCAACACACTCACAATGTTGACACGTGGCATAGTCACAAAGTTTAGGGTCAATGAATAATTAAATGACACATGGCATGCTCACAAAGTTTGAGGTCAATAAATAATTAATTGACATGTGGCAGACCCACATCCATAGGCTAGGCCATGTGGTGCTTGAACATTGGCCACCTAGCCTAAACATCGGTTACATCTAAACCTAAAAACCTAGGCTAAACTTAAATATAAGCCACTTAATTTAAGCTACATCTAAACCTAAAAACTTAGGCTAAGCTTAAATATAGGCCACTGAACTTAGGCTTAAATTAGGGCCCAACCTAAGCACCTACATTAGGTCTACACTTAAACCACATGGCACTTAACAAATGAAATCTTTTGATTTGGTTTAGCCTTTAAGGTTGAACCTTTTTTATTGGCTCATCCCAAATGGATTTTGCATTTTCATGATTATTATGTTTTTCCAACAATCCTAGTGCATTCCTCTATATAGTTTGGATTCTTAGATTGGAACCCAAACAATATGGGATAAACATTTTAGTTTTAATTTAGTTGTAACCTAGTTGCAACCTCATGCAACTTTTATAGTTGTAATTTAGTTACAAGCAAATTACAAACTTAGTTGGGCCTACACTTCAACTAATAATCTACCTACCTTAGGTCTAGTTAGTTACATTAATTATTTGTAATAATTATTCATCATCCATTTTTAATTATATTTATATCATTTAAAAATAAATATATTATCATCAATTACTATAATATGAAAATTAGTTTAATTTTTAAGAATTTGAACAATTAAATATAATTAATTATTAATTATTAATAAATATTTTTAAATTATTAATTTTAAATAATTTTTTGAATTAAAATTTCATTTAAAATATATATAAAAACTCAATAAAATTTTTAATGATATTTTCATTATACTAATTTTTGTAATGTAGTGATAATTAATAATTTGCTAGATTACAACAACAACATTAATAATATTATTATAATTAATAGTTAGGCTAGGTTAGGTGTATAGTTATTATTATTCATATTGTTACCTAACTTGTTATAATTGTTATGAACAAATATAACAAATATGAAATAAATTGTAAAATTTTAAAAATATTTCAAAGAATAATAATTTCTGCAAATACATAATAATATATTAAATATCTTTGCTAATTATTCTAATCATTAAACTAAGTAAATAAATAAATAAATAATAATAAGATCTGGCCAATAAATTAAATTTTTAAAAAAATTATTGAGTTTAATAGCAAAAATTAGAATAAACATGAGAATTCCAAATAAATATTAATTATGTATCATTACTTTATTTGTTGGAAACTAACATTTGATTTACATAGAAATAATAAATTGCACATATTGAATAGAAGTTATTACAAACTTATTCTCAAAATTTTATGACACTTCATTTTAAATTAACATTTTAATATTTATATGCAAAATATATATATTTGCATCATACATAACTATTCATTAACACAAATAAAATTTACATGTAGTCTAATGTTTAATACATTTTATTAAAATTAAAAAATAAAGATATCATGTGTATAGAAATGAATATACATTAAAGTTCCACAAAATCATTATTTATGTACCATGATATTTTGTAAATTGGAATATGATCCACAAAAAAATAATAAATTATATGTACTAAACATGGACATTACTAAAAACTTATATTTAATAATTTCCATAAATTTTATGTTAAAAGTAAAGTTTACCATTTATATGCACAAAAAATATTCATCAAAGATGACCATTCATTTATATAAAAAACATATACATGTAGCTTAATAATTAATGAACTATTATCATAAATTTAAATATATAATAAGACATCATATGTATTTTAAAAAAAAACATTAAAGTTTCACAAAAAAGTTAATTATGCAACATTGCTTGATTTGTTGTAAACTAACATTTGATTTATATAGAAATAATAAATTATGTATATTGAACATAAATTATTAGAAAATGATATTTCAAATTTTCTTTAAAATTTATTGTGAAATTAAATTTTTAATATTTATATCCACACAAAAAAGTTGCATCATACAAAACTATTCATTTACACAAATATAATTTACATATAGTTTAATTTTTAATGAAATTTTATTACAATTAAAAAAAATTAAAACATCATGTGTATATAAATGAATAAACAATAAAGTTCCAAAAAATCATTAATTATGTATCATTAAATGATATGTTGTAATTTAAAGTTTAATCTACATATAAATAATAAATTATATGTTTTGAACATACACATTATTACTAACTTATATATAAGAATTTCATTCAAATTTATTTTAAAATTACAATTCACTATTATATGCATAAATAAAACTAAAATGTAATTTAATGTTATCATAATTTAAAATAAATATTAATATATTATATGTATAAAATTAAAGTCACCAATTAGTTGTCTAACTTAGTTGAGAAAGATATTTACAACAAAGTTACAAACAAGATTGCATTTCATCCATTCTCTAAGACATTTTATCATCCATATATGTGTGTAGATGGTGTGACCAAAATAGTTGAACAATAGTAAATGCTTTGACTATGTGCCAACTAGAGAAATTTAGATGCCATAAATAGTCCAAAAATGGCAACTTAATTGAAACATGTGTCACAATGTATATAAACATAGTTGGGGATTCAACTTGGAGACATTGTTGATGTTGAAAATATTTGACAAATGACCATTTAGTTGAAAATGCTTTCAACTAAATATCAATATAGTAAATGAGGTGACTTAATTAGTAATTGACATAATTTTGATTAAAATTTTTAAAAATTATTAGTTACAACATAGTTACAAATTAAATGACATGTGCAATTGAAATCTTTTTGGTTAAAAAGGGGCATTTCCTACTAGTGAAGGTATTGGTTAAACCCCAAGTATGTAGCCATTATCAAATAAGACACTAACAAAATACGTGTTGCAAGTTTCATTAAATTTGTTGAAAAGGTTATTTGGTTATCACTAATAGTTGTAAACCTAAAAAAATGGAAAATTAAAAATTTCTATGGATTTTAAAAAGCTAAATGCTACCACAAACAAAGATCCATATCCTCTTGTTTTTACTAATGAAGTTATAAATATTGTGGTTGGACATGAACTTTATACTTTTTATATGTTTTTTCTAGATACTATCAAATTTTAATAACACATGAGGATCAATACAAAATTATTTTTGTTAAATACTAGGGCCTTTCATAAGGGTTGTAATGCCTTTTGGGGTAAAAAATGGACCATCTACTTATCAAAGGTGTAGTTACAAAAGATTTCAATGAATACATTGATGTATTCGTGAAGATATTTTTAAATGACTTTATTAATTTCAATGACATGTCTACCCATATAAAGATCTGTTTCATGAAGTGCAGAAAGTTTGACATTAGTTTTAATCTAGATAAATAATGTGCACATTTTTGGTCTATTCTCAAAATATTTGGGGACTTATAGTTTTTAAAGAAGGAAAATTTTTAGATCCCAAGAAAATAGAGGCTATAATCAACATGCCAATACCCACAACACCCCAAGAAATCCAAGTGTTCATGGAATGACCTAGTTCTACCAGTGCTTCAATAGAAATTTTGATTCTATTAGGGCTCCTATCACAAAGTTACTTAGGAAGACTAAAGTATTTGAATGGATAGTTGAATGTCAAATTGCTTGGGAAGAAATTAATAATTAACACATTTAAGTTCCCATTATTATACACCCTAAATGGGAATTAGAATTTCATGTTCGTATTGATGCGTCTCAGGTAGTAATATGCACAATACTTGCCCATAATCCAACTAATAAGTTTGATTAAATAGTTATGTATTTTTCTAAACTATTGAATTATGTTGAAAAAAATTATACTGTTACTATGAAAAGGCCTTAGCTATGGTTTATGTTTTAAGTTGAGACATTATTTTTTAGGTAACAAGTTTGTATTTTATGTTGACCATATGACCTTACTATATTTAATTAACAACCACATGTTTATAACATGTTAGTTAGATGGTTATTGTTGTTTTTAGAATATGATTTCAAGATTATGTACAAGCTTAATATATTTCATTTAATAAACCAACACTGAACTTGTGAACATTATTGAACATATGGAAGGAATTGATATTAAAAAAACATGTTAAATAAATTAAATTTGTTGATTAAATTTGGAGCTAGTATTTGAGGGACAAAATATAAATTTAAGAGGGGATAAACTTGCCCAAATTTTGTTTATAATAGGTGATAGAACTTGATAGGTCAATAGGTAGTAAATAAAACATGTAGTCAACATAATAGGTAATTAATTTTGAATTTTCTTTATTAGTTATGTCTATATCAACTAGTTATTGTTTGAATGGTTTAATTTAAACCATTCAAATTTGAAATAACGTATATAGAGGAGGAAGGACAAGGAGAAGAACAATGGAATTAAAATTTTTTACTTTTAGATTTTTTTACTTTTATGAGTACATTTTTCATTTGGAGTTTTGATTTATACATAAAATTCTGAAATTTTCTTGTGAATATACTTGTTGTTGGGATCAAAATCTATTTCCAAGAGTAAAAAATTACAAGAATTTAGGTGGGAATTATAAAAAAATCCCATTAACAGTTAACCATTTCCCATGTAATTCATAATAAATTAACAAGAGATGATCAAGTTGATCATAAGACAATTGAACCAAATTTGGTTAGAAACAGAATGTGAAAATACAAACATTTAATCATTCATTTATGTTGTTGGGTAATTGCCATTAGGCCTTCATCTCAAAATTGAAAAAACATCATTTGGAATTATATGAAGTGGGTTACATGAAATTTGAATGCAAATTGAATCCAATTTACAAAAAAGTAACTTTATGAATATAACTAATTCTTCAAATTACAATTCATACATTAATGTTTATTTCAAGCCAAAATTGTTCCCCAAATTTTGCATGGATGAACAAAACCTCCTCTCTTGGCAAAGCCAGCAAAGGTTTGATGCACTTGAACAAAAGATGTCATTAAAATTGTACTCCAAGTTTGGTAGGGATGTAAAGTCTTTTCCTTTGAAGCAAAGCCAACAAAAGGTTCACACACTTGGATAACATGTAGGGTGGGTGGGCCTATTCCTGTTCACCAACTTATATTTGCGTTTTAGTAGGACCCATAGTGGGTATCTAGGAATAAATTCACTATTGTAGAAGACACACAACATAACATTAGTATATTAAAAGATTAATTATTGAGAATATGCACACATGTGGACAATGATGAACATAACTAAAAACAATATTGGATACAGAACATGAGGAGCTCTGATTGAATTTCTAATGGCTAATAATATTTAGTCATTTGTGAATATTATTTTAGCAAGTAGCTATATATTTCATGATGTTGGAAATAAAATAAAACATAGTTTAGTAATAAGTAAACAGAGGGTGGAGATATTGTAAAAGTAATTTAGTAATAAGAAAATGAATATTGGAGATTAGATTCCATATATGCCATGATTATAAGTTCTCTTTGTGATGGAAACTGGTAATCTTGGCCACATCAACATGCCCCCCTATAATAAAACATAATTGTTTTTCCAAAAATAAAAAAAATACCCAAAAGTCATTCAATCATTTGAGCTCGGATTATAATTTTTTTTCTATTTACCAAAATTGACCATACATTGACTTGATTCTTCTTTTATTTTTTAGGACTATTTATCATGAAAATAGACCCACCTACTTTAATTATAATAGGGCATTTTTGTTGCCAAAAAATAACATTTTAAAAATGATCAATATGTGATATTTTTCCCATTATGGGCATCAAAGGTGGTATTGTTTGGGGGGCATTATGTGAGGAATTTAATTTATATCACCTCGTTATTATTATTTTTAAAAAATCCACATATTTAAACCATCCTAAATTTATTTAAAATTTTATGTTTGAATTGGTTTTTTGACCATTTTGTTTGAAATTTTCATTTAAGTTAAATGTGCAAATAATAATGAAAAATAGAAGGTGATTATGTAAAAATAAAGAATTTTCATGCATTAAATGCTTAAATTTAGTTCTAAAAAATATTAATAACCCATGTTTCACATTCAAAAAATCATTATAGATAGTGAACATTTGGTTTGTTTCCTATATATATATATAATTAATTGGGTTTTAGAATCAAAGTGAACAAAACATGTGTTGCAACTTTAATAACTGAACCACCAAATTATTACATTTGGGTCTTCACCAACTCTTTGTATTGACAAAATTAACATCACCTCATTAGTGTTACTATGTCTATTAAGAACCTTTAGTATAAATTACACATTATTCATCATGTTAATTGAACTTACTAACACCTAATACATTTTTAAAATCTTTTCATGTGTTATATTTTTTCTTATACATATTATTCATTCATATTCTATTAATTATATTTAAATTTTGAGAGTAAAAATAATCCTAACATAAAATTGACCAAATTATAATTTTTACTTGACAACCAATATGTGGAAAATAATATGTTTATTCATGTAATTTTCAATTATAAAAATAATGTCTTTCAAACCATAAGAGTTGGAATTTCCTAAGGAACAAATTAATGTAAATTATATAATGTGGATTTGTCATTGGCCCAAGTGTTAAGTGGCTACCCAATTAACGAAATTTGAAAATTAAAAATTGATTGAAATTTTATTAAACATATTATTCAAATTTCAATATTTTATACACCTTAACTCTAAAAATTAAAAATTCGTTCCATAAAATCCTACTCATTGAACAATTTCTAATAATAAAAAAACACCACACAATTCCCCTAAAAACTTATTTTTATTTTGTTGAATTTTCTTTGAAATGTTTGTTCAATAATCAACTCTTGCATGTAGGCTTAAACATTATGAAACCATTTTGTTTCATTATTATTCATTGAAGGCTCTAAAATAAATAAATAAATAAATAAAAGAAAAAACACCTAACGAGGGAACAAAAGAAGAAAAAGGAAAGGATTAAAGTTTAAATAAAATACCACATTCAAAAGTGTAGAACACATAATGGGGAGCCCTAAGAATAAAAATCATGAAACTTAAGATTTAAACCCATCACCAATAACATGAAACAAGTCATGCGAGGAGATGGGTGGAAACCTAGAAAGACACCAAGCCTAGAAGAAGCCTTTCTTGCTACCACAACTAATTGTCACAAGATAATGGCGGTTTAAATTTTCTAAAAAACCACTGACACCCTTTGTTTATAAAATCAATGTAAAATCGAAAGAGGAGGACCTCTAGAGCCCTTTACTAATCATGCCATGTTGGCACATTGATGAAAGAAGTCATTCACGTGTTAGTGTAAACATCCAAATATCTCTATTACCAAAAGGATGAAATCATCTTTAAGTTATTAATCATGATATGACACAACCTTTGTTTAAGCTACAATCGTTAAAACCATTCCCCAAGAGAAAATCGCTTATGGAACAAAATATGCATGAGTTGGGTTAGAAATGACTACATTTACCAAAATGTGAATACCATTTATTATAAATACAATATCCATTTGTTGTCATGATGACTAAAGAAATGGCATCGGGAGAACATGTGTTTGTTTGCACAAGACATGAAATTTGACATCCTTAATAATGGAGGTGAAAGAATCCTTAACTTCATCATTTGTGGTAGTGCATTTTTTCCCATGAACATAACGAAGTAGATGTATCCTTGTCAGGTCTATGGGTTGGTTGCATATGTATCTAGAAAGACCATGAGCCATAGGATGGGGGAGGCCTGATTTGATACGTCATGTTGAGAAAAACATGTTAGAGGCCATCTTAAAAGATGGGATAATTGGGCAAGTAGAAAACCAAGCACTTGAACCTAGGCTTGCGCAAGATTTTAGCCAAACATGATGACAATCTGAAAGCAACATTGAGATGATGTTGGAAGGTGAATGTTTGTGCATGCTCTTTGAATTTTTTTAAAAAAAAAATGATTTGCTCCTCTCTTTGACAACTATTCAAACGGAGGGATGGAAGTTTTGAGGAATTAGAAGTCACGAACCCACCTAAGGTGAATTTAGAATGGAAGTGGATTTGAATTGCTTGCTTGTATAACCTTTAATAAAAATGGGTGACTGTCTTGTAAAAATTTGGTTGCAATGATTCGGTCAACAAGCCTTTAATCCCCCAAGTACATTGTCGGGGTGATAACCTCTAAAGAAACAAAACCTATCCCACTTTTGGCAATGGGAAAAGACGCTTGTTGATGAACTAGGGGAGCCTTTGGACACTTAAAAAAACTTGGCCTTAAAAAGTTTCCCAAATATGTGAATAAAAATCAAATAAAAAGAAACTAACTAACTTTGTGAAGTGGGGGAAATAATGAAAAAGGTAATCAAGCCTCTAGGTGAAACAACAAAAATCCCAAATCCCTCAACTCATGAAGGGCATCTATGTGTTGAATATCATCATCCAAAGCCTCATGGAAAAAAAATGATGTGAAGGAAAGGGACCCTAAAGGAACACCTAAAACCCTAATGCCCCTAACAAAGGTATAGAAACTTAATGGAGGTGAAAAATTTAAAGGCAACCCCAAACTTAAGATCAAACAACACACTTGAAAGGTTGAACCACAAGGCCTATCAAATCTAATGAGGACGAAAAATGATGAAAATTTTGAAATATAAATGAAACAAGCTCAATGATGTGGGTGTCATCTATAATAAAAGGAAATAAACAAGATGGGAAAAAGGCCAACTAAGCTATGAAATGCACAAAAATGTGCTAAGGTGAAAAGAGGACACCCAAGGATCCCCATGTGCCAATGGAGGACTGAATAATTGAATAATTGACAAATCGCCTTGAGGGGAGTGGTGACTAAAGAAAAAAGAGAGCTATGAGGCATAAAATGAATGGATGACAGGAATAAACTTAGACAACAAACCCACTTGCAACACATAATTTTTGAAATATAATCCTAAGGGAAACAATGTTGAAAACATTTGTAATGTTTACCTATAACACCACCTAATCAAGGTGAACATTTAAAGCTACCTAAAGATTGTGCACCATAATTTCTCAACCTCCCTTAATTGCATCCCCAAACTAGTGGGGGGACAAATGATTAGAAAAAAATTATGAAATTTAAGGCAAAAGGTCCTACTCATTAACTAATAAGGAACTTTGCCTATTGTTATTGGTTGAATGCCACTAGAAGGGCTGGCCAAAGCTAATAGCTTTGCAACACCAAAGGTCCTAGTTATAATTTTAGGGATATGCCCTACAACAACATAAGAACACATCAATAATAATTGAAAAAAACAATTAACTAAATCCTTTGGGTCAAATAAATTTCAAAAATGTTCAAATACCATGCTTGAAGGCCCATGAACTAAAAGATGAGCCAAATGGATAAATATAGACTTGAACATGTTTTAAAAAAATCAAAATCTACTTTTGGTTGGAACTCCATCAAGAATTTGAACATGGCAAGGATGAAAAGCTTGTAAATCAATAATAGTTTTAGAAAAGGCCGAAACCAGGGTTAGGGGGGCAAGAGCCTTTTTACATTGTGTAATACACTCCTTCTTGTACTAGGGCTAGACTTTGATGAAGACAATGGCACTTTGAGTGAAAAGAGAGGGATGGGGTTTCTAGTGGAAGGACACCATTTGAGAGGGGGACCAAAGGTAAAGCAATTTGTAGGGCCTGCACACGAAACAAATGTTTCACCTAAATCTATTTCCAATTGCCATACAAAAAACCTTTGTAATCAGCATGATAAACAAAACAAACTACCTTCTTTAATAGATTCATGAACCTCTCTTTTAAGCCATCGATGTAGGGAAGTGTGAGAATCAAAACCCCTCAACTTGTGATCCAGAGGCGAAATGACACGACTTCCCGTGTGAAAAGGGTTTGCACGGCGGCGTCCCTAAACCTAGCCCTAAACCTTGGCCTCGCTTGAGTTCTTCGTGTGCTGAAGGCACTGTGGACTGCAGAGCGAGCTCGAGCTCAAGCTCGCACCTTGCACCTTGCCACAAGCATCGCAGTCGATTCATCTCGTAGGCGGAGGTAACTTGTTCATTTCCTGCGGACTCAATGCAGTGCTTTACGAGGCTATTAAATGTTCCTGTTTTTTTTTCCCCCTGTTTCCTTTGGTGTGATGAACGACGTAGGAATGCCAATTGAGAGTTTGTATTGTCGAGCTATGATTTTACGTGTGCGATAATGCGAGGTAAACTCTGTTTGACTGTTTGCTTTCTGGGAAGTAATTTCTCTTTCTTTTTTTCGTTGTCTTTCATGCTGAGCGGTTTCTACCTACTTAGGGTTTTTTGGTACTGATGTTAGTTCATGCATGGGGAGTACGCGAGGGAGTCTTTTGCTCGGTTATATTTATTTCCAGTGTTGAGAAGCGGCTTGAAGCTTGAGCGTCTTGTTCTTGCCGGATAGCAGGCCACTCGTAGAGCGGGCTTTCAGCATATCGCATTACCTGGTACGCCGTTAGAATGGCCGTCCAAGAAAGCGCAACTTAGGGTTTAGGGTTCAAATCCACAAATTGTCGTTATTTGAGGAGAATCACTTTCTCACTGGTGCTTTTTTGTTAGTGTGCGGAGGGTTGAGGATTTTCCCCTGTTTCCAAACGCATGTGATCTTATTTCAGAGTGGTGCCTCAAAACCCTGAACGGTGTCCAAAGTTCGGGTCTCTTCTTTTCCAATGCATGATGGGTCTTATCTATTGCTGTTCGTTCTGGCCCACACCACTGCCTGAGTGCAGATGCTTCTGTCACACATTTCGAAATTCCTGTGCTTAAAAATAGATGATCCTTCGTGCAGTATGAATGTATGTCCGGTTTCAAGAGGTTAAGGAAGAACGATCTGATTTTTCCTTTTGTTGCATGAACTTAGGTTTTGTTCAACCTTGCAACACACTAGTCATTGTAGTCTCCTTGAGGTTTCCTGGCACTCTGAATCAACGATTGATAAGATTGCATTCTGGCCAGCAGTATCGTCTCTGTATTGTGTTCATTGCATATGTTTTTAAGACCTGTGGTTGTATCCAGCTATTCATAGTTTGAAGATCTGGAACAAATTTATTCTCCTTTCTAGTGGCTATGATAACATGTTTTGCATCTGTGGACCTCCTGTTACTTGCTAGTTCTCCAATCTATCCTCACCTAGGGTTTAGACACTTAGTAAAGAGCAAGCTTGTCATCAGCATGCTCTTTTGTTCTAAGCAGCTTTGTAGTTGGATGGTATGAGATTATTTGAAATTGAAGCTTGATTCAGGTTCATGTTGCTTGCCATTTGAGGACTTTTTTGTCTGCATTGTCTATTGTGATTGACACTGCTATTTGTGATGAAGGTGATGTTCTGGCACCTTATGAATGACTCTCACAAGTTTATGACTGCACTCTTTGTCATTTTACTTTGAAAGTGTTGTCGTGGAGATTTCTCTTCTATCCCATTGATGTATTTATCTATTGTAATCATTGAAGGTTCCTTATTCTTTTCTGCAGAATATTTGATAGTCATGGGAAAGAAGAAAACAGTTGAGGTATGTGAGAAGAGGCCTTGATTTCTTTTGAATGTATCTTGGACTTGTCATGTATTGGGTTCTAGGGGTCATGTCCATTGCTTTCTAATCTTCAGATCTCATGATCTTTATCTGCATTGGATTATATGTTTCTACCTACATGGGTATCATGTTGGAGAGTTGTTGCCCTGACAGTGTTTTGGTGGTGGTTGAATTGAACTCATAGGTTGCTGTGTCAGTGCCTGTGAAAGCAGAGAAGAAAAAGTCAGGTACTGGTTCTTCTCTATGGTCAGCATAGACTAAGGATGATAATGGTAGGGAAGACAAAGTGACTTGTTCACGGCAATTTCGCTTTGAATCTCGTTTCCTGTATTGCTGTTATGCCCAACCACTCAATGGACATAGACCGACAGAACAATATTTCCAACACTGGCTTTGTAGACTGGAATCCGTCACACTGAACAGGAGTGAATTTGAGAAAGCATTTCTTTCTTAGCATCTTACAATACTGTTTTTTCCTCAGGAGATGGTCCCTGTGAAGGCTGTCTCTGTAAAGAATGGAAAAGATGAGACCTCAGAAGAAGAGAGTGAGTTAGAGGAAGAATCAAAGGTACAGTTTTCAACATTGTCTTATGATGTCCATTGAGTTTTATGAGATTGGGTTAGAGGACTTTGTGGGACCAAGTTCAATGGTGTGGTCCTTTGGTTTGTTATCTAAGTGATTTGATTGATTTGATCGATTTCCTGTGGGCAGTTGACATATGGTTTTTTATCTGGATATTACTTCTCATATATGAGGTGACATCTCTATATTCTTGAGTCTTACTGTTGTATATGCAGCCTGTAGCAAAAGCAATCAAAGCACCTGCCAAGAAGGATGAAAGTAGTTCAGAAGAAGATGAGGAGGATAGTGATGATGAAGAAGTGGTAAGAAATGTCCACCATATTTTCCTGCAATATGTGTGCTATGGTAATGATTTAGTTACATCTTTAGGTAGTCTAGAAGTGGCTTTGTTCTGGCTGGAGTTTAGATGCATTGAATGAAATTTCCAGTTATTAGCTGCTGATATGGCAAGGTAAGCTGGCAATTTGTTGGCTCTGCCCACACAGAAGAGACTACTCATTGGTGCAGGACTGGGCATAATTTTTTTGGCTCAAACTTGACCCAATATGTGAGTGACATCTGGAGCACTATATGTGCATATGATGGGTGGGCATGCTCCATAGAAGTGCATGCATCTAGATGAGTAGTTCTAGATGCAGTAAGGGAAGTTTTTAGTTTGAAGTTTGAACCTGCAATAAAGGGTAGGGTTGTTATGCAATGAGCTGCTTGTTATTTTTGCTCATGTTTCATGGATGATGCTGTTATGTGTTTTTGTATTGAAAGTGGAAGAGGGTATAGTCTCTCTCAATAGTTTGAGATGTCTTTTTAGTGGTGTAGTCATGTTGATTGCATAATTCATTGGTTTTTCTTTTTACCCAGTGAATGTCTCTTCTGCCCAAAATGTCTCTCTTTCTACTACAGTTTGTATGCTTGCCTCTTCCACATGGCTGATTTGGTCCTGAAAAGCCAATGCTCTTCAAGTTCCTTCACCTTGTTTCTCTATTTCTCTTCTTATTTTCATGTTAGGTCTATTGTATTGTGTTTGTCTTCTTGGTTCTTTGGTTGTCTCCTTTATGTTATGTTTAGCTTCTGACCATCATAGTGAAGTCTCCTGTAACTGCTAGTCTTTTGAAAACTCAGTTAATTTATGACATAAACTTCCATCCACCCACCACCAGGAGCAGATGAACTCAGGTGAGGATGCCAGCTGGCCAATATTGTGCAGTCTGATGTTCAGTACCATATAGGTTGGTGTTGAAGGTCTCTTAGAGCGCTAGCCAATGTTATGACTAAGTCTGGCTATTGCTTCTGGAAATGTGAGAGAAACTCAATATGAAGATTTTTGTGTATAATTGCTGGCCTGTTTTCAGCAGATTATTACATACACTCACCATCAGCAGCGCATGAAGTCAGTGGGGAGTCATGAGTCATGACAGCAAGATACTGGTATTCATAATGAAGGCAATGATCTGATACTTTGTGCAACACTCATATAAGGTTATGACTGTGCTTGTTCTTGTTGTCTTAATTTTGTTTTGCTGGAATTGATACAATGACATTGAAAGTGTTATTTTGGAGTTACCTCTGCAATTTCACAGATCTGTTGTTGATCTTTCTTCTCTCTGTTTTCTTTCCTTTTTCACTTTGGTGGGGTTTTTCTATTTCTGGTTTCACTGTCGATGTTCATATTTTTTCTTGGGGTTTCGGTCTTCTTTTCTTGAGCTAGCCAGTATTGTGGCTGAGTTTCCCTGTTACTGCTGGTCTTGTGACAAACTCACTATGCTGGTTAATGTTTCACATCAACCTGCAGACATTCTTGGGAATTGATGAAATCAGTGGGGATGTTATGTTGGAGGTCAATGCCATACATGGCGTTGTGGAAGGTCCTTGAACATGCATATCACTATTGCTGGTGTTTGAACTATTCCTTAATTCTTGTTTTCTCTTTTTCATGGTTGCTGATGGTTGCTGATTTTTGGTCAGATCTGAAATATCCATTACCTTATTACAGGGTCATCTCTCAATTCTTGTTTGCTAGAATTGTAGTCATTGAGGAATTCTCAATTCTGTTTTGTGGTCTGGCTTTTTCTTTTCTTTAGAGAGGAGTTTCATCTTTTTCATGGTTACTGATGGTTGCTGGTTTTTTGGTCAGATTTGAATTATCCATTTCCTCATCCTAGGGTCATCTCCAGATTGTTTACAGGTTGCCTGAAATTGTTAATTATTGAGAAATTCTCAGCGCTTATGAAGATATATAAGGTCTCTGTACATGTGTGACTATTCCTGTTGTTCAGAAATACTCCTCAATTTTGTTCTATTTTCAATGTTGTTCCAGGGTTGGCTTTCCTCTTTTGCTGTTGACTGATATGTTTTCAGATGTGAAATATGTATTACCTTATCATTGGGTTATTTCTCAGTTGTATTCAGGTTGGCCTAAAGGCATGAGTATGGAGGATTTCTGATTACTCATGAAGTTGTTTGTATCTTTGTGGAATCACTGTTTTTGGGGCTGTTTATAGAAATAGTTTGCAGTTCTCTGGTTTCATCTGATGGCTTATTCACCTGCAGCCTGTAAAGATGGGGCTTGATACTGGAGAAAATCAATGTGGTTAGATTGGTTGTTTTTCATATGTGCTCTTTTTGGTATGGGAGTCAGGTACCTGTGAAGAGTGCACCTGCCAAAGCTGCACAACCAACACCCACAAGTGTTGACAGTGATGAGGATGAAAGTGATGATGAAAAGGTATGCTTGTTATTTTGTAGAATGACATTGAATTGTGGATGCTGAATGGCAGATATGGTTGCATTCAAGAAAGGTATTATTGAAAATGCATATGATAGTGATCATCATCCATTACAGCCAGTGAAGAATGGGGTCAAGCCAGCAGCCAAACCTGAAGACAGTGGTGATGATGATGATGACGATGACAGTGAGGAAGAAAGCAAGGAAGGAGCTGAGGTTTTTTTCATTTACAATCTTGATGCTTTATCTTTCAGTGAGTGTTTTTCCTTTTTTTACATTGACTTATTTGCAAAGAATAGAGAACTCTTTGTCCAGGCACCAGGCAGCTTTAGCTTTACAAGATGGAGAAAGTGAGGTGGTGTGCAGTCTTGTGAATGTTAGTATTCTTACTTTGTCAACTCTATGATTTGAATCTCAGAATGGAAAAGTAAAAGCAAAAACTGTTGATGATGATGAGGATGAGGAGGATGAATATGAAAAGAAAGTGGAGGTATGTGTTGTCTTGAATTCAGGTTCTTTTTCATGTGTATTTGCCATGGATGCCTTCTCATGCAACTTGTTAATCAGATCTTCCTTGTTCATTGAGACATGCACTTAAGCTGAAATACACTGTGAAAGCAGGCAAAAACACCTGTCAAATCCAATGTAAGTGGAGGAGGTGGCAAAAAGCTTTTTGTGTGGAATTTGAGTTTCAAAGCCACAGAAGACACCCTGTAAGTCTTCATGTGGCACTATTTTTCCCAAAATTTTCCCCATTTCAGAAGGGGGTTTGAATACTCCAGGAAGATTTTCCCAAAATTTACATAAGGATCTTAGGACCAGTGTCTCCTACTGAAGTAGTAGCATTTGCCTCACTGTATGTGTTTCCAGGTATGAGTTTTTCAAGGTTGTTGGACCTGTGAGTGATGTCTACATTGCTCAAGATGACAATGGGAGTCGAGGATTTAGTTTTGTAAGAATGGATACAGAAGAAGGTGTTGCCAAGGTGACATCCTCAGGGCCTCCTCCATATTGCAAGCCATGTTTTTTCATTTAATTCTTTTCAGCATTTTAGCTGTTTTCAATCATGTCCTGTTGTGTGGAGGCCCTGTTTCCAGCAATTCAAATCACCAGTGTGGCTCCTTGCAGGCATTGGAGTTGAATGGCCAGTATTTAGAAGGGAAGTCCACTGTGAAGTTGCATGGGAGCGTGAAGACTGAACCCAGAGTGCTGGGAAGAATTGGAAATCACCTGGGTCTGTCATTGTGTTTTGTAATATTTCACTTTGCATTGTGACTTTGAACATAGATGTGAAGCATTTGATTAACTTCCTTGATACTGTTGCAATGGTATACTGTTTGTTAGAGGGTTGTTAGTGGTAGGATATGTATGCAGATTACTAACAGTCTGGTTGTCACTGTGCATGCCAGTGGTGAAAACACAGGGTTTACTCCAAATCCAAGGCCAGGAGCTGACAAGACTGTTTTTATTAGGGGTTTTGACAAGTTCCAAGAGGAAGACACAGTGAGTCTATCACTTCTCTAGTTGCCCAAATATCGAGAACCCATCAAATGTTGCCCCAAATACATGCTGTGTTAGTTGTTGAAATTTCTTATTAATTGTACTTTTGAAGCATGCCTGTGATCTCTTATTATGAATGGAGATGCAGCTTTTGTGATGTTTGCAGGTTTGCATTATTGTTGCAGTACTGGATCCCTAATGCCATTCTGGAAATGACTGTGTTACAGATAAGGAATGAATTGACTAAGTTTTTCAGCGCATGTGGTGAAGTACAGAATGTTTGAATTCCCACAGATAAAGAGACAGGGGAAATCAGGGGGTGCGTTTTTGAAAACTATATTTTGGTTATTTCACTTAAATTAGGGGGATTTGTCCAGGAGCATAATTATGTGTTTTTTTGTGCTGGTTGCAGGTTTGCATACATTACCTTTGATTCCAAGGAGTCTTTATTTAAGGCATTGGAGCTGGATGGTTTGGATTATAATGGACGCTCTTTGCGAGTGGACACAGCTGGTGATACTGGTGGTGGTGGTGGAGGTGGTGGTGGTGGTGGCAGTGGGTGAGGAGGATATGGTGGTTGTGGTGGACGCAGTGGTGGGTTTGGTGGATGCAGTGGTGGTCGTGGAGGTGATCATGGTGAGTTGTCTACATTGTTTTTAAACCTGGTAGTTGTTCTACCTCTTGAAATAACTTAGTGATTTTTGATGTTAGTGGTATGGGTGGAGGTTCAGGGTTATCAGTTTATGGAGTATAGGGAAAAGGTAACCAAGAATGAGAAAAGGTGATAATGGTCTTGCCATAATGTGTGCACAGGGAGAGGAGGAAGATGGGGTAGGGGAGGTCGGGGTGACTTTGGAGGTCGTCGAGGATGTGTAGGTGGTGGGGGTGGTGGGATGAGCATGATTGGAACAGGTCTGTTTCTTCTTTGCCTTTCCATGCTCTTGTTGAATGTGTCGAACATCTGATGTTCTGTTTGCTGGAGCATGTAGAATGTGGACGTGAAAATTTGAGGTCCAGCTCTCACAAGTAGAATCTGCCATTTGCAATGATTCAGAGGTTTCCAATCTCTGTGGTCATAAAAATGTTAATATTCTAGATTTCTTATCAGAAACTGACAGTAGTCCTGGAGTGGTCATTAGTGTTTTAGCGATATTGACATTCTACTTGTTGGCTATACAGGAAAGAAAATGACATTTGGAGATGACTAGTGGGTTCCCTTCAACCAGTAAATTGTGGCACTTCATTTTTAGAAGTTCTTCTGATCATTTTTTTTTGATAAGGATGCTTGTCATTAAATTAGGAGACAATGCTGCAATGTGCACACAGCAGGGGTTGGGTCTTTTAAGGGTTGAGTTGTTTTGATAACAAATGGAATTGCAACCATTTCCTTGGCTAGTTTCTTGGCAGATTGTAGGAACTTCTTGTCAATTTATTACAAGCAATGGTCTTCTGTCATGATTTCAATTGGCAAAGGAATGTAGTGGTAGTATGCATCTCAATAGCTTGCAATGATCAATGATCACTTCTTCTGACTGCTTTGGTTCAGTCACTTCTCTTCTGTCAATTCATTTGAGTCATACAGCAAGGCCTCTACTGTTCATCTGAAGTTGTGAATGAAGCAAGGAAGGTCTATGTACAAATGGATCAAGGGAAGGAACTTGTGTTTTCCTTGTCACATTTTGGTTACAACAGATGATGTCAATGAAATCTAATGATGTAAGTAGCTTGACCCATTGATGTGATTGCCTGTTCTCACCTGCAATAGTCAGTTGGAAAAGCTGTCATAAACTGCCATTGACAATCATTTTTGTATGGTACTTGGCCATTTCCAACTCTTGGGCTGCAGAATCCATTGAAGATTTGATGCTGGGCTTTTTTTATTGATGTGTAGAGGATGCAGCACAAATATTTATGTTCTTCCCACTTTTCTTTCCTTTACTCAAATTTGATCCTGAGAATGCTTTTTATTAAGCATCATGCTGTCTAGTAAAGTCTTGAATCCCTGCTAGGTTTCTGTGGGTTTTAAGGGCCTCTTATGTCAGTCTTGAATTATAATCCTTGGATTTGAAAGTTGAGCGTTCTGGTTTATGGCAGTTAGCTATACAGGAGTTATGATGTTGATCTGAAAAAAATTAGTCTTGATTCAAGATGTTTAATATGTTTAAAACGCAAAATGTAAGCCTCCCCCATAATGGCATAATTCAATTCAAGTCTCAGTTCTCCTAGTGTGCAGCTGCAGTCTAAACCAATCCACCCAATTTTTGGCACAGAAAGGGTGCTACCCTCTTGCAAAAGGTGGAAATGCAATCACATGGTGCAAATGGAAGAGATGAGCATTGAGTACATTGCATCCATAATTGATTCACAAAGGTAGGGCAGTAAACATCAATTTTGACCCAAGGCCCCCGTATGGTTCTAGCAACGGATAATTTGAAGGGCTGTAGCACCTGTCAAATCTCATGTATGCATTGCCATTTGGTCAGACATGGGTTAGATACCATAATGTATAAAAATAGTGTAAGAGCTGGTTTAATACTCGTGTGGTCTGTAGCTTCAATTATTCTCTGTTCTCCAAAACAGCTGCCCTTGGGGCCCCTCACACTGACTAGCTAAGCCTAAATTGGGATAACAATTTTCATGTGTTGAATGTTGATTAAGACTACAGTTTGTGCAAGCAAAGTATACAATTAGTGCCTACTTTGTCTCACTAATTCTGATGCCTCAGCTGCCTTAAGAAGCTGTTCAGCCAATGCAGGTCCACTCTGAGCTACCATATCTGCAAATATATGGTACATGTTACTTGTACTTTGATCTCCATTCTGTGATGAACTGGAACTCAAAAAATTCCCTGCACAGATGATGAAACAGTAAGATCTCATGTGCTACAGATCTCAAGCATCAAATTCTGAAGTCCACTGGTTATGTATGCGGTGAGCAAGGTGCAGTCCAACTTTCTAGTAAAGGCCATTTACCTTGTCTCTTGGTCTTTCTTTCTGTCTGTGTTTGTGGTTGGATTGACAAATATCTGATGACCTCCATAAGCTTTTTTCTTGTCAACCTACCTGTTGTTAAACTTGCACACAATTGCCTATTGCTGTGTCTAATAGGGTCGATATATTTAAAATAGCATTTGTACCTGCATTTCTGAGTAGATTTGCCGGGGTATCAAACTCTGCAACTTGCCCATTGGCCAGAACTAGAACACGGTCACAATCAATGATGGTATTGAGTCGGTGAGCAATTGTCAGGACAGTGCAGTCATGAAATAGACTGCACATTGCTGTCTGGATCAGCTGGTCTGTATCTCCATCAACAGCAGCTGTGGCCTCATCCATCACTATTATCCGTGACCTTCACAATACAAGTTAACAAAGCAGATGTACTTGATTTTATCAATCATAGCATTCTGATGGGTTCAACACAAAGCCTTCCTGCCATAAACCTGTGCATTCTCCAGGGCTGATGAAATAGCATGGGACTCATCCTAAATGTGGCAAATAGCAGAATTTGAGAAAGCTCCTCACTCATCAGAGCATTGCTGCATGCTGGAAGTGAAAGACGAAATAATTAGAGACAAAATACATCAAATTGATAGGAAATCAAACCTTTTAAGAAGTGATCTGGCAAGACAAAGTAGTTGACGTTGCCCAACACTGAAATTGGCACCATATTCTGCTACTAAGCTGTCTATTCCATTTGTGAGGCTTTTAATCTTCTTGCTTAAATGGACACTGGATATGGCTTCATTGATCTCAGCATCTGTGTGCCGCTCAAAGGGGTCAAGGTTCAGCCTGATTGTTCCCTTGAAAAGCACTGGATCCTGCCAATCAATTAAACTGTCTATGTGAAGAGAAGGTTTTCAAATGAGATCCACACCATTAGTATATTCTCTAATTCTGGGTCCAATTTGAATAAGCAGAAAACTGGTGCAAGATGAACAAAAGTCTGGAGCAACAGGCAAAGTTTCAACTGAGACTGCCATCCACTGATAAAATTCACTACTGTCAACAGCAGCAAGATTGCTCAAGCACAAACTTGTGGGATGATGGAGAGGCGTTGGCGCAATTCATCGAGCCCAACCCCAGCTATGTCAATGCCATCCACCAGAATACTGCCAGAGCAAGCACTGTTGTCAACCAGTCGGAATAGCGCTGATGCTAGGCTAGACTTTCCAGCTCCTGTTCTCCCCAGGATGCCCACTTTCTCCTGTGCTTTTACCTGCTTGACCATTCACCAGGAAGAGGAGAGTGGTATCAGGTTGAACACATGAGCTTGCATTGCCTGACTTTCTTAGATTGTCTACAGAAATTGAAAATAGCTCTGTTGAACACACAGACCTTGAAGGTAATATCCTTTAGAACTGGGGGCAGGTCTTCCTGGTATGCCAGTGTGTAGTGTATGAAATCTATCTCTCCATGCTTGGGCCAGTTGTCAGATATTTTTCCTGGTTTTGTTTGTGAATTGCCTTCAGTGGGCAACACTGTGTATGCCTGTAACCCATCTCAAGTCTATAAATCAACTTCAACTAGTCAATGTTAAGAAAGAGTTTGCAGAGGCAGGGCAACATGGTGACAAATCAAGGTGAAGTTCATTAATGGATGTGGCTGAAAGCCGAAGGGAGAAGTGAGAAGGCAGATCTTTGACGAGTTGATGCATGATCTTACTCCTGATAGTTGTCATGTCAGCATCTCTGCATGCATATATGTGTGAAACTTACCCACCAATTCAGAGTGGAAGATGGGTGCACCAAATACTTGTTGTGAAACAGTAAATGTTGGCATGACCATCACATGAAACATGGAAAAAAACCTTGGAGAACAGAACAAGTATTATTGACATTTGATTAGAATATATGATGTAGTCACTTGTTGGTGTTAAGAACTGAAGATAGAAGGGAAGTGAGAGCAGTGCCTGAATTCGCTCCACACTGGTAAAGTAGTTTTCAGTTTCAGATGCCATTCGTACTCCATATTGGAAAAAGTCTGTGATTTGTAGACTTTGCACCAACACCACCCCTGCACTTTTCAAGAGGTTAGTGCACGTATCTTTTCTTCCAGCAATTTTCTCACAATAATTTTTTTGCAAAGGAGTATCCACCAAAAGCATTAAGAGAATGAACAATATTCTCCTCTCCTTGCCAAGGGTCTCGATGACCTCATTTCCTTGCTGCAGCCTAGTGTCAAGAATGAAATATTGCATGTTACGTTGAAACCTTGGAAGTGGGTGCCTTAAATTGATCTTCCAGGCACATTTGACAGTCCAGAAGCAAGTGGGAGGGTCTAATTTTACCAACCAAAAGAGAGAGAGGGAGAGAGAGAGAGAGAGAGGAGAAGAAGAAGAAAAAGAAGACCTGCTAAACCAGGGCCAATGGAGTGACGACGAAGCACCACAAGCAGGGCAGTTAATGTGACACAGATGGCTGCAACAAAGTCTAGACGTACGCCAAGCCAACGTGATGAGTGCACAAACATGATGAAAGCCCTGTGGTTAGCATCAATCAAATGAATAAAATGGTTGTGCATTCTTTTTTCTGCACCATAAGCCCGTACTGATGTGATTCCCTGGTACATCATTTCAAATTCAAAAAAAATTTGTGAGCAGTCCATTTCATCCTTGTCCATCCCCCCCCCGCTCTCTCTCTCTCTCTCCACTTAGCAGAGCAAAGTAAAAGAAAACTTTGCATTGTGCTAATTCACCAGAAGCCAGAGATGTGTGGCTCAAAACCTGTGCCATTCCTGTGATTACAGATGATAGAAGAAATCAAAACACTCTGGAACTCCTAGTTTTGAAGTTGAAGTTTGCAATGCCAAACTCAAAAGAAAGCTGTCAAATGTTTTGTGTATGTCCACTGCATGTGATAAGATTGTTAACCTGAAAGGTCTCTGAAAAGTGTGCATACAGAGGAGAGCGGGACAGTCCATCCAATCGTTTCAATTCACGAGAAACTGCAACGTAGCACCTTTGGAGATAGAGGAACACAAGTCCAAGTGGTGGGATGCATAGCAAAAACCAGGGCATAAGGACAGAAATGATTGAAATGGATCCCAAACAGCTGACCAGCATCTCCAGCATCATCTGCACCCTCCAACATAATGTTTGGACAAGGCTGACTTCTAGTCAGTACTTGGATGGGACACACTAGAGCAGTGTGAAAACTACAATCAACAATCTGAAGATCATCAGTCACAGTGAGTTGTATAATTTTGGCAATAGTCTCTTCTCATAATACATTACCTGAGCAGTGTAAGGTAGCAGTTCATCCACCATGGCCTGGTCTTTACCAAAACGATTCAGTATCCTTCCAACAGGGTTCTATGCAGAAGGAAAACAAAGATCAGTCTTACATACAGTGTGAAGCATTGGTACATGGTCAATCCAACTCACAATGGCATGACTAAACCCAAGAGGTCTATGTACATTGCTATCACCCACTACTCAGAAGCTGTGCAAACACTGCACTAACACAGAAAAAACATTTTCTTTAACAATACTGCTCTTTCTGCACTAGACATTGCTTTGGTACATTGCTTTGGTACGTTGTGGAAATATCTGAAAGTGGATCTTGAAAAATGGTAGGTGTACATTTTCCTTACCTGATCAAAAAAGAGTTGGGGAGACCGGAGGACCCTCTCTGCCATCAAACTATGCATCTTTCTTGCTGACCAAAGTGCTGCTTTGGTGAACATCAGAGCACGCCCAAGTGAAAATGTGATAGCTGCCCCAACAAAGCAAGCATAGGAGATCACATAGATCCTAGTACTGAGCTGGTATTTTCTATCCACCCATATGCTAAGCCAGTAGTCCACCATGACACGCAATGCTTGACCCATAAGAAATACTGCCATAACTGATGTGAAGAAGGCCAGCCTGCAATACACACATTTTACAACCACATCAAACACTCCAACCCATGTTAATGCACTGTGAATTTGACAACTGAGGCACAAACCAAGAGACACCTTGGTTGAACCACACATGACATTGAAGTTTCTAAACTTGACTGGGATGCAAATGCAGTCAGCTCTACCAGCAAATAGCAGATATTCTAGAAGAAACTGATTTTTGAAGAATGAGGTTCAATTTGAGACATATGGGTACGATTTTAAGGTCTCCAATACAAGCTGCAGCTGAACCATTCTCTTGGTTACAGAATGTGAGAATGAACTCTTCACCTAATCCCCATTGAGCAGAGCATCAAAGCAGGCGAAGACACAGTTGCAAAGAAAGAGAACAAAGAAGAGAAATTGACCATTAACATCTCCTTGAACAAGATAGAGAAACACAACAGTCAACATCATCAAAAGCTGGAAACCAGTATGACAGAGAGAGAGACAGAGAGAGCCCATAGGTCTGTAGTCTGTACCCACCCTCCTCCATCCCGGACATATTGAATGTATGTTGCCCAAGTGACCACACCCAGAACTCGATCCTCCTTCACTGTGAGCATTCCCCCTGCTTCAGTCCTACTTGCATTACTATCATGCTTTGTACCTTCTTGATCTCCTATCAGTTCACTATTCTCAACACTGAAAGTTCCAGCTGCTTTTGACCCCATATCCACCAGCTTTTCCAACTTAGAGACAGCATCCATAACATTCTCCAATTTAAGCTCTTTACTCAAACTTTCTTCAGGCCTGTTATTTTCCTCACCAACAGAATTGCCCTCTTCTTGCATGCTTTCTGCAACAGAGCTTCTGTGGGACTTATCTATGAACTGATCCAATGCCTCTATATTCCCATCTGAGACTCCATAAAACCCATGAGCATGTTGAACCTCACTGCTGGTTGCTTCTCCGACTTGTGCAGCACTACACAAGCCTGTTGATGTATCACACCTGCTATCCTCATCAAGAACAGGTTCATTCTTTAGTTCGAACTTGTGTATTGTGACTGGTTCAAGTCTCCCCTGCTCCATCATGTATACTTGATCACAAAGACCAAGAGATACTTTGTTGTGGGTGACAAGAACGACAGTTCTTCCCTTCAGAATCCCAGATAACACATGTTCCATGAGGTGTTTAGCTGTTGGGACATCGACAGCTGCCAAGGGATCATCTAGCAGGACAAGAGGGGCATCACTGTAGCATGCACGGGCAAGGCTCAAGCGAGCCTTCTGACCTCCACTCAAATTTACCCCCCTCTCCCCCTGTACTCAGGAAAGTTCAACTTCACACATGAGCTATTCCCTCTCTGAATCCTAGCACCAGTTACACAGTAGAGACACAGCTGCCAAGATAAGAATTACAAGACAGAAAGCCTCAGCATCTGGTCAACATATTATATGATAGAAAACAACTGAGCTTAAGAGTCACCAAGAGTGAGTATAGATGTTTTCCAGTAGCACTGTGCATGGAATTGTTGTCCTCCCTTGGAGATCATAACTCTCAATATTGAAGGCCCCTTATTTCTCCAATCTGTCAGACTATGAAGAAGGGAAGAGACTTACAATTTCTGTGTCATGACCTGCAATTAACTGTGAGATATCATGATCCAATGCACAAGCTGAGATTGTCTGCCTGTAGCGATCTTCATCAAATTTGCTTCCAAAGAGTATGTTGTCTCGCACTGTACCATTCAAGATCCAGGGTTGCTGGGGTACATATGCAACTGATCGGTCTGTGGTGAAAACTCCTTTCAAACACTGTCCACCCAGCCCCACATCGTATCCACTCATCCCAGTACAGATTTTTCTTCTTGTTGGTGTGCAAGAAACTGGGTGCAAGGTCTATGCCTATGGCAAGCACATCTTTCTTATACATCTGCAAGGAGTAAATCTTCTTCCTTTATTTCCTGTTCCATTCCCAACATCTAGATTTGTGTATATGAGAAACTGGGTCCAGAGTTTATGGCCCTATGCCAAGCAAATCTTTCTTATAAATCTGCAAGCAATAAATCTGCTTCCCTATTTGTGGGGATTCCATCCCTCCATCTTCCAACTCAAAAGATGCAAAATCATACCTCCATCTCACCCAGAAGGGCCAAGAGAAATGAACTCTTCCCACTTCCAACAGTTCCAACTATTGCCACAAATTCACCCCGCTTCACTTCAAAGTTTATGCCTTCCAAATTTGTCAGGGCTCTGTCCATTGAGGCAGATTGCCTCTCCTGGGTAGTTTCTTGCAACTGCAACTTAGCTAGTCTTTGATTCCCTTCTTTTTGTTCTTTTCCAGTTGACTTCAATCTCTTGTTGGCAAGGAGGGTCTTCTCTTGGATATTCCAAGAGAATGTGCCATTCACAACAGCAATGGCTGCATCTGGGTTGATTGCAGAGACCTGGCATCCTTCTTCCCAAGTTTTTAATTTCTACAACTTGTTTGTACCACCAGGAGAGTCAGAATAGCTCAGCTTGTGAGATTGAATCAGCTTGAATCTAGGAGAGAAATCAACACAAAAGTCTTGCAGCAACATCTGCATGTTTAGCTTTCAATCATCTGGCGTAAAAATGGCACAATACTACACAACACAAGGAATGAAGCAGAGCACAAGATCACTGATGTCAGTCTCTCCAGGAAACATGATGAATAGCAAAATAGGAAGATTTCATGCCAGATTTGAAGGTGCAAAATTGACTTACAGCAGCTGCCTCTGTGGGGCTGCTAAATCCATTGCCATCAGGAAGGTCAAGCAGCCTTTGCACACGTTGGATTGCCACCAGAGCCTCTGATACAGTCTGTACCCCTGTCGATGACCAGCCTCTGCAGAATTACCTCACTGAAACAAATGCATTGTAACATCTATTTGAACAGAAGTTGTAGCTAGCTGAATCACTGGTAGGAATTTTGCATAACAGCTTGCATTCATCCACAGAATTCTAGATTCTGAATTCCAGATTGACCTACAGGGTGTGACTATGATCAAGGACAGCACCAAGGAGAGCTTACAATGGGGGTTTGTGAATCAAAAAGCTTCATGATCTTGAGAAGATCATACCTTGGGGTGCTATTGCATAGACCCGTATAAGAATGCTGAAGAGGGCAAGTACAGTAAAGGCAAGGCCAGGAGTTAATGCTGCTCCTCCATGAATTGCTACATATATGCCGAAGGTTACAAGTGACACCAAAGGGATCGCACCATCCTGCCATTCCAAGATTTCAAGATGGGAAGTGCGCATGACTTGCTAGAAATAGCCTTGATCTTATACTCCTCAGAATTCAGGAGAGAAACCCAACTCTCAGAACAAAATATGAATCTGTAGCACCATGTTTGTGAGTATGTAACACGTGAGTGAATAGCCACACCCAGAGAATGTTGTTGTTACCCTGATGGTGGAATTAGATGCTCGTAGAAAGGCAGCCTTGGTGATCAATTTCAGCTCTGCAATCCTGAGGTCTGAAATCCGCTTCAAAAAGGCTGCAATCCATCCATTATACTTGATCACACGCACCCCAGTCAAGATCTCATCAACAGAGCACACACGGGCGTCTGTGTATCGAATCGCTCTGCGCCGAATCCTCCCCACCATTTGTGCAACCTTCACCTGATCAATCAACAACAGTAGGTGAAGGTTTTCCCCAAGAAATGTATGTTTGGACCATATGCTTTGACTAAAAGCCAGAAGCCCACTTCGTACAATGATCATAAACATGAAGATTTCTGTGGATGTGTAATATGCAATCAAGATAGAACAACAAACAAGATTACATCAAGGTTTCTTGTGATCAGATCCTCCAAACAGCATTTTGTGTGGTGTTGAAACTGTCCCACCATTTACAAGCTAATCCTTGCTACTTATACATACACACCTGAAGAGGCTGTGTGAGGAAGACAAGCACCACACCAGGTACAGCAGCAACACCAGCTTCATATATCACAAGCCCTCCTACCACTGAAATCTCCACTGCAGCAAACCAAGCTGCAGAGATATCACATGATGGTCATTAGGCCAGAAGAAGAAGAACAACAACAACAAGAAGCATTGAGAAGCATCTCTTCTCTGCGAGCTTCAACAGCAGCATGCCATTCAGAATTGTGTAATCATGCAGCTACAAATAGAGATTCATCATGGCCACTAAGTTGTAGTAAGTTTCTTCCAATTCTCATTCTTCTCTTTTTCCCAGACACTGCATACAAAATATCTTGCAAAAGTGCTAAAGGTTGTCTTACCAAAGTGTGCATACATGGAAGCGTCGAGTATCTTTTGAGTGTCATTAGTGACCAGATTCAACATATTCCCACTGTTTGTGCCCACCAATGCGACTGTCCGCATACTCAAAAGCTGCAAAAACAAAACAAAACAAAAAAGCCAGCAATGAGATGACCTTCACATAGATCGTAGTGAGTCTTTCAGCTCACAAACACCATGAATCCTGTATCATCTGAATACTTTGAACAATTTTGAATTTTGCCATGCAATTAAGCTCAAAACCATTGTTGTGACCACTAGAATTGAATCGAAGAGTACAGATAAAAACATATCATGATTGCTTGAAGCTTGAATACAAAATGGAAGACAGGGAATTAGTGGGTGAGAGAGTGGACACACAAACAGAAAGAAAAAACCTTATCAAAAACAGCCATTGCAACAGTTGCACGTAGTTTCATCCCCACTCTCTGACCAATTTTAAGACAATGATGCTGTGCTACACTCTGCGTAACTGATGTGATCATCATAGCTCCAACCAAAATCATTGCCCACCACCAATGCAGATGCTCCGTGTCGCTGTTTTGTACAACTCGCACTAAAGCTCTTAATACATAGACCTGCTGGGCCATGGATTACTAGGTTTAGAGTCAGAAGCTGAATTGTAGAGATTCCAGATCCCATTTGTCAGAACACAACAAAGCATCATCATCATCATACACCTGTGCAAGAAAAATGCTGCAAGCTGCTGCAGCATGATCTAGGTTACAAAAGAGATAGCAGGCATGAATGCATGAGATGCAAAATCCTGTGTGTAAGAAGCCAAGATTTGGAGTATCTCCAGCAGTGCTCAGTATGTGGCCCAGCAAAATTATTTTTCTCACATCCAAGTTTTAGTTATATACTTTTTTCTAATTCCACCCATAAAACTAAAATTGGGACTGCAAATAGGTGGGAAACTAGTAATAGCAACCCACCTGGACCAATCAAATTATCCAGCCAATCAGAAACAGGAGGGAGTAGTCAATAAATACAATCTGACTTTATTTATTAGACTCTTCCAGAGCGTCTCTAGGTCCTGGAAGATGTGCATTTTCCCAGGGTCCCGCATCAGCCTTCCAGTGGATCCACTGGATATGATAGCTGCACCTCAGCCAAGATTTCCAGTTCATGGCCACATACTGAGCACCTGTGGAGAGGGAGAGACAGAGACAGAAGAGAGACAGAGAGATCCTTCACCTGAAGCAGAACTGCTGTCAACCAGATGGGCTTGCAGATGGCGGCTACTAAAAACTCCTTTCCGAAACTTCGAAACATTATCCTCCAAACTGATGGAAACGCTCCATTTGAATCTCTCTTGGTGGTCCTCTTCTTCCTCTTTTCTTTTACAATGGATTCTTGCCAACGCTGCACACAGTAGTATGTACCTTCTTTGGGATTCAGGTCGAACAGATCCTCTGCCTCAAGCGGCTTCCGATTCCCGACTACGATCAAGGGTCGTAACCATTGCCAGAAAAGGAAACTGGGTATTGACGCTTTCAGCTCTGGACTCGACCCTCTTGTCCTGATCTCCCGCAAGCATTCGTCCGAGTCATCATCCTTCCCACCTTCCACGCTCTTCTTATTCTTCTTCTCATCGTCTTCTTCTTCTGCTAGGTCCGCCATCTTCTTCTTCTTGCTCTCGTTGTCGTCACCCGCAATACCCATCAGCCCACTCCCGCCGTATGTAATCCTCCGCTGATCCAAATTCATCCTCAAAACCCACACCCACAGTCAGCGTCCAATTCAACGATCCCCCTAAAAAGAAAAAATCCACAGCATAAATATGTAAATCAATTTGAATCTTAAAAGCTCGAGCAACAAATGACGAGAAGACGACGAACAATTGGAGCTAGTTACCTGACTGTGCAATTTATCTGGAGCTGCTGCTGCTTTGAAGCCCAAATCCCAGACTACCACGAACACAACAACAACAACATCATCGACGTAATTCACAAAACAACAATAACAACAACAACAAACTCATATCTATCCAGTGAACGAAGGAATTTTTTTCATCGAATTGCAGCATGAATAGTTCTCGCTGTCTTCCACAATGTGAAGGATTCAATATATGAAATGGAAAAGGCGAGAGGTTGGATCGATCACTGGCAGTTTAAATCCTGAAAAAGAAAGCAAGCAAGCAAGCAAAATTCCGATGAACATTTATGGGTGGGTGCGTGGGGAGGTGGGTAGCAGAAAATAGAGTCTAGACAGAATCCGGAAGCAAGCAGCTTCACGAATACAAACAAAACAAATGCGGTCCGTCTTTTTCTCGATCAGCTTTTGCGGATGTTGCGGATGCATGCAAATCTTCACGCCACTTTTGCGATCAAATCCAAACACTCCGCGATGAAATTCCCCAACAAGACTGCGACGTTTTTTGTGTCGCTGGATTGACGGATTCGTTCCCCCACGTTCCAATCGTCATCGTATAACTGTGTTGGCTAGGGTTTAGGGTTTTATTTCTTTTTTTGTGTGTGGGTTCTATTCTGGGTGCTAGGGTTCAGGGTTGAAGGCCTATTTCAGTTAATTGTGGTGCTAGGTTATAGGGTGCATTTTTGCGTCTAGTGTAAGTGTAGGTGCTAGGGTTTAAGGCCTAATTCAATTACATTGTGGCTCTAGGGTTGAGGGTCTAATTTGGTTTGTTGTGGTGCTAGGCTTTAGTGTTTAAGGCCTACGTGGGGTTTGTTGTGGTGCTAGGCTTTAATGTTTAAGGCCTACATGGGATTTGTTGTGCTGATAGGCTTTAGTGTTTAAGGCCTACATGGGGTTTGTTGTGGTGCTAGGTTTTAATGCTCAAGCCCTACATGTGGTTTGTTGTGGTGCTAGGCTTTAGTGTTTAAGGCCTACATGGGATTTGTTGTGGTGCTAGGTTTTAATGCTCAAGCCCTACATGTGGTTTGTTGTGGTGCTAGGCTTTAGTGTTTAAGGCCTACATGGGATTTGTTGTGGTGCTAGGCTTTAATGCTTAAGCCCTACAAGTGGTTTGTCGTGGTGCTTGGCTTTACATGGAACCAAGAGTCTTTTGTACTGGAAGACTAAAAGTTGTTTTAAATACCACGTTGGTTTTGTGGGGAGGGGTGCATTTGATTCCATTACCAATGAGCAATTTTTGTGCATTTCTTTTGGGTTATTTTTTTGCCGTTTGCCTTTGGTTTGGGTGGGGAGGCAAGGCGGCTGGGCGGTGGGTGTGTGTGGGGGGAGTGGGCGTATATTTGATTCCATTGTGCATCAGCAATTTTAGATTCTACGCCCAGCATTGTGTAAGAGTAATATGGGTACCTACTGTTCAATATAATGTATAAAATCCAACCCCAATTTGTGTAAATTTATGTGTAAATGTATAACATTGGAGTTCTATGTGTGCATGTATGTATAATTGTGTAAAGCTATTTGATGTTATGTAATATTGGAAATATATACTAGATGTCTTTACATGCAATGTAATGGTTGTGTAAATCCATGTAAAATTGGATAAATACACAAAGCATGAAAAATATTAAGTGAAGAAACATGCAGACATGATTTCCTTTCATGTCAAATGACTCACCAATCTTTTACCATCACACTTTAAAAATGAAATATAGAATGATTTCCAAAATCAAACATGCATTTGTGTCATGTGATCTAATATTAATCCATTGACCTACCATATTAGGAAGTATCAATAAGAGTACCTATTGGGTTTACACTAATTATTTACACAACTTGATACATGCCCATAGATTATTTATGGGGGTTCATGGAAATGAAAATTATTTATACTACTTTTGTACAAGTGTAAATGAAATTATATATAGGGTTTGTGTAAACATGTAACAAATATGGTTGTGTATGTGCAAAAAATCAATGTTAAATAACAATTTTAATGTAAATTATGTCACAATAAACATCACATATTGTACATTGTAAAGGATAAACCACAAAGTTTAGGGTAGGTAGGGAGTTAGTCAAACCAAGTAACTAATTATAGTGTTAGGTGGACATCTTTTTTAAAAGTTAAAAAATTTATGAATAATAATATAAGATCCCATATATTGATTGTTGTGTAAAAATTATAATTTAGTTAATTTTATAACAAGGTTATGTTTATTCTTAAATCAACATATAATGAATTTAAAACATACATCAATTCACAATATTAGGAAAAAGAAAAACCACAAACAAATTATGCTTCTGTGATTCCTTGTGTGACAATGATCAAATTGTCTCATTCATGCATATGATTTTCATGAGTTCTTGTGCAACTTACATTGGAATTTGTGTATATTTTTTAATTTTTTTGTTTTGAACCCTTTGTAATTTTTGTATAACTTGTGAAAAAAATTCACAATGAGGTTGAATGTTAACAAAAGGCCCAATGTATGAATGGATGGATTGGTACCATCAATTTTAATAGCCCCACCACTTATAATGCTTCCACCATCATTGGCGTTTCTAATTGTCCTTGTCAAACTATTATTCATAGTTATCAATGTACCATTGTGGTCATAGTCTTTATGGTAATGGAAACATAATTGGACAACTAATATAGTCATCATTCCTTAATTTCAATCTCATGGGTGCACTTAAACTCATGGTAATCATTCGTAGGCAACCTTTCTAGGTGTTGGAATAAACCTTTTTGTGTCATGAATGTCATGAACAACCAAGGATTGTGCATATGTTGCATATCATGTTATCTATCAAATTCTACAATGAAATCATTTAGATCAATGGTGCCAATTGCCCTCAAATTTCAATAGGGTTCTTTGGTGATTCCATAAATGTCCTCCATATCTCACAACAATGATGTGATGGATTGGATCAAACTTGTATCCAAATTAAAATATAAGGAATCACTTTCAAATGATGATGGTAATGTGGGTGGTTTGAATCACATGCCCCACCTAGTAACCCTATTACTATTGTTCAAAATGTCCCTTGTTACGAAATCTTGTCACCTCTATGATGAACCTTAACCCTAAATTTAAGGTAATCAAATTATAATCCTAAACCAAGATGTTGAACCTATGGGTTTAATTTAACTCTAATGGAAAAATGCACTTGCATTCACAAAAACATTCCACAAGGTCAACAAATAAAACACACATGGTTGACCGACCATCAACCTAATCTCACTACCATAAACAAACAACAAGATAACCAATGATCAAATCCAAAATATTTGTAGCAATGCCAAAACCAATTTACAACTTAACCCTTCCCACTAACTTCCAAGCTTGTTTGATGGAAAATACATGGGCATGTCTTGATCAATAAACCCCAATGTGGTAAGTGTGTATTGATAATTCATCACAAATGACAAATTATTAATGCAATACTTAAAACTTGTGTTATGAGATTTCATCCCAAAATTATAAGCCCACCCTAGCCAAACATTTTTCACAAACAAAACATAAGCATATGGTTAACTTCAAAACAACACAAAGTGGGAATGAATTTTTTTGTACAACACAATCCCCATTTTATTCATACAATCGAAATTCAAAATCTTTTGCAATTATTGATGGCACAACATTCCACCATCTATGGGTTATATGTATTTTTTGAATATCAATACAAGCATTTGTGAAAACCAACTTTGCACAATCCATTTTCCCATGCCTGTGAGAAAACCTTCAAATTTTTTGTTTCCAAAGGTGCTAAAAATTTACACATTTGTAGACCTTTTTAAAAATAACTTAATGGCATAAATGGCATTAGTCCAATCTAATTTCCTATAAAGAAAATATCAATTTTAAAAAAAAATGGATTTTGAAATTAATCAAATTTTTTTTTAATTGTCTAGTCACAGAATGTTAAATTTCCAAAATTCTTTTGCTCTTAGAATTTCAATTGTCTTATGTCTAATCTTGGGTAAAATGTTTGTCAGTTAGCTTACTTAAACAATAATTGACCCCCCATTTGACTACTGATTATTTGGATGAAAAAATGTTACATAACCATTGTGGATGAAAAGTCTTATGGATGGATGAAAATTTGGAAAAATGGAAAATAAAAAATACACTTGGAAACTTCAAAAAATGAAAATAAAAAAACCCTTCCACATGGTAGGTCCGGATTGGTGCCAACCCATCATTTCTCAAACATGAGGTTTGTAAATTATTTTTTAAAATGAAAATAAAAAGGGGAGGTCCAAATTGGACCCCGCAAATCTTTAATCTTAAGGTTAATCTAAAGCATTAAAAACTTTAGAGCTCATTGAATTTAGCATGTTTAGCCCAAGTTTGAGCAAATTCAATTTTTTCATGGTGATGGCACAACCCCCCCGCCCCCTTTACTGGAACCCCCTTCTTTTTGCTATTACATTACCTTTGCCTTTAAATGTTGTTGCATTACCACTCACAACTTGATGCCACAAAATGATGAGGAGGAAGTGAAAAGCGTTCCCCCCTCCAAACCGATTTGCTACTAAAAAAAACTCAATTGACCTTGTGGCCAGTGGTGGTGATGGCAACATAACTTCATGTTATTGTTATTACCGCCTACATGCTTAATGTGCTTGAAGTTGAAAAAGAAAAAAAAATGAACATGGAAGAAAGAAAATATTAAAAGGTGGGTGGGGCTTTTGTTATAAATACAAGATCCTTTTCCTTTTGATGTTTTTTCTCCTCTTCTTTCAACCACATTTTGGGGTACACAAAGTCCCCACTAGGGTGTAAAGGGGGGAAAATGTAGCCCCTAAACATTACCATCCCTAAGAACATAACACCGAGGGAACAAGGTCAACTCCTTCTTACTCCCAAAAAGAAATACTCTCACTTGCTTCCTATACTACAACTTTCAAATGTACTTAAAAATTCATGCAAAGAGAAAAAGAAAAAGGCGAGGTCATCATTTAAGGACAAACCTACCATATTGACTATAGACTATTCCAGTAGTGCAAAAAGAGGAAAGTATAAACAACAAGCAAGTCGAACATGAAAAATGTGGTCAAGGTCTTTACAATACTTTCACTGTATTAGAACAAGGTACAATGGGTCTACAAGCTTTCCATGATGACCAACTAACCTTCCCCACACTTGCAAACCCTTTTGGGGTGTTGTGTATTGTTTATAATCCCTCGAAAAACCTCCTCATCATTGCCTACCATCTGTAGCCATTACAAACCCTATTGACTACTGCTTATCATCTACAATAGTCTCATGTACCTTGTAGACTTCAACTTCCAAGTGCTCTTTCTTCCTACTACCATATATTAACTTCTACCTCCCTGTGGTAACAAGTGACTTCCTATGTAAGAAACTAAAACCTAACATACATTCTTACCACTTTTTGTAAAAACAATGTAGAACTACTATATAAGATGTAATAACACATTATGTAAGTTTAAACTATACTACCTTTCTTCATATTTTAATAAAATAAATTCACACAAAATACATGAAGGTTCTTCCACCATTTTCATTGAGATAACACACAAATACAAATACTTTTCCAAACTATTCCCTCCTCTTTAGTGTTACACCACACACCTCTCCAAGAAAGAGTTCTCCACTCCAATTCCAAACTATAAACTTATCAAATATCATAGGCTTCCTTCAAATCCTCCTTTAATCCTCCTTCAAAAGGCCACACAAGGTTCACATTAACCCCACAAAAATAGAGTCCTTATCCTAATCCCTTCTTAGAAATCTTATAGGTGATTGGGTGGATTAACCCAACCACTCATTAGCATTAACTACTTAATCCCACTAGCTTCACCCCTTCGTAAGGGACACTAAGTTTACCATTAATAACTATTAGTTATTAGGATGCCTATGGCACTAACTAGTCAAAAGACTTCCACCCCATAACATAGGGTTCAGATCCCTAATGACTGATCCAATTACAAAACACATAGTGAACTAAACAAAACATAAATCACGTTCACACCATTTGACATTCACAAACAACATTCGAACCCTTGTAGCAAATTGCAATTGCTACAACAAATCTTTTGCAATACACAAACTATAAACTCAATGCAACAAAACGAATTTAGTTTTGCACCAACAAACTATATGGACATTTGATGACTCAAAATATGACTTGCCAAGTAAAAATCCAAGCCCAAAACATAAAACAATGGGGAAAAAAAGGTTTCATATCACATAAAAAATATAAAACACCATGTGTTTTAGAATCTCAAATCACCAATTTAAGTGATTTTAGAACCCGCAACTTAAGATTATATCCCAAACACTAAATAATTTGAACCTCATTCACACATGAATTGTTCCAAATTAAAACACAATTAATCACTTCACTAACCTAATTATGACTTAACTAATCAATTAAACTAACATTCTTAACAAAGTACTCTAATTACATAGTGAAATGATTCCAAATTCATATGATTCAAATTTTATGAACAAACAAAGACAATTTCAAATGATAGACAAATAATTCATTAAATACAATTAATGGTTTTTTTTTCAAAATAATATAATTATATTTTTCATTACAATTAACAACTTAGTTGACTCCTTCTATTGTGTTTGCACTATTTGCTTCTTGTTATTTTGGAATTCAGAAAATTTGAAGTTGTAAAAAAATGTTAGGTGAATGAAAACTTTTAAACATAACATCTAATATCAGTATTGGATATTTTTAAAAAATTCATATAAACATGGCCTTAATGTTAGGGTCAAATGCAAAATTTTCACTATTATGTGGCAATGTATACACAAATATACCTAAGATTATAATTGATGTAATTATAATATTAAATTCATATTACTTCAAAACCCTACGATGCATGTATTGGTATGAGGCTAATATTTGCCTCAAGTCATATTGGTTTAGTCAATTTTTTGTTACCATTATCAATGTTAGATTATACACTATGGCTCCAACTTGGTGCCCACCTAACATTGGAAAAAAATGAGCAAAGAACACAAGGGTTTTGGGCAATTCTTCTAGGTTAGAAGTTTAAACAAGTATTGTGTGGGTATTTGTTTTTTAAGGAACCTAAAGTCATGAATTTTATATATTTCACAAACGTGGTAAAATTTCGAGGCAAGGGTTTTGTTTTTTGTTTTTGAAAAATGCTAGAACCTACAAACAAAAGTAATATTGTTTTGCCCAAATAGGGTAGTTATCTAATATAGGGTTTAGGGTTTTCTAAAAATGTATATGTGGTTTTGAGTGCAATCTAGATTTAGGATTGTAATTTTAAAGTGTTGGTGTCATTTAATTTTTCATGATCTTTAATTTCATATTCAACACATAATCTATCCAAAAATAGAAAAACAATGTGAAGAACATATTTTCAAAAAAATCACATTTTATTCTATCACATTTTGCTTTAATGTAGAATGAGTTGAAACATGTTTGTAATTTGCAACCAACAAAAGGTAATACAAACTACAATCTTTAATCCTAAAGTCTAACTTGTATCATCTTTGTGAATGGAAATGAATTGTTGGATTCATGATAAACTTTGTAACACATCTTTCCTATAAAAAAAATGCTTTTAAACACAATAAATTTTGAAAAACAAAAAATTTGACATTAAAGACTTAAGATTGCATTGACACAATTGAAATTAACAAACATTGACAAAATTACAAATATTAGACATGGTAGACTTGAGACCCTCAAATTGAATAGGTAGACCTTGAAATTGGACATGATAGACTTAAAACATTTAAATTGGACACCCTGCACCTTTAAATTAGACATGGTAGACTTGAAACCTTTAAATTGGGCACCTTGGACCATGATATTCCACATGAAATACCTAGAATCCCACAAATTGGACACCTTAGACCCTAAAATTGAACATTGCATAGTTGAAGCTTTCCAATTGGACATTCCAAACCTTCAAATTGGACATGGAAAACTTGAAACATTTAAATTGGACATCCCAAAGCTTGAAATTAGGCATGGTAGACCTAGAATCCTTCAAATTGGACACCCCAAACCTTGAAATTAGACATTTCAAGCCTATGATCCCTCAAATTGAACATGGAAAACCTGAAAAAATTAAATTAGACATCCCAAATCTTGAAATTGGGCATGGTAGAATTAGAATCCCTCAAATTGGACATTATAGACTTTGAAATTGGAGACGACAAGCCTAAAATCCTTCAAATTGGACATGAAGCACTTGAAACATTTAAATTGAACACCCCAAAGCTTCAAATTTGACATGATAGGTCTAGAATCCCTCAAATTAAACACCTTAAACCATCAAATTGGACATGGGGGACCTAAAACCTTTAAATTAAACACCTTAAATGTTGAAATCAAATATGACATACTTGAAAACCTTCAAATTGAATACCCTAAAACCTAAAATTGGACATGGAAAACTTGAAACATTTAAATAGAAATCCTAAACCCTAAAATTTGACATAGTAGGCTTTGAATCCTTCAAATTGGACATGGCAAATGTAGAATGAACTTGTGATGAAAAACCATATGACCTAAAAAAACAACAAATGGACAACTTATGACAACCATTTGTGTTTAAAGACCATCAAGGTTCTTAATGAATATGCCCATTTCATCATTGAAATTTTGTAGAAAGCAAAAATGCATGGAGAAATTTCTAGACCTTTATATTGCCAACAACCCATACATTTGATGCCCTATTACACATCCATAGAAAATAACAGTACTACAATTCATGCTTTTTTTATTACTTTTTAATAACATTTTTCCAATCAAAAAGACCAATTAATCATGTTCGATAGATACAAATTGAATTGTCCAAATTGATATGATGGTATTTTTGACTAGTGGATATTAGACCATTTAACTAGTCCAAATTCTACCATTTTTTTGGATTATTACCAAAAATATTTTTTGTGTAGGTAGGTAGGTAGGGAGTATATAAGTTTAGATATGTCATAAAAATGCAAGTAGGTAGGTGGTAACCTACCATAGCTTAACCTACTAAACCTACCTAACCTAACTTACTTATCATAACCCTTTAAGCATGTATATAGGTTGCAAGTATTCGGAATTGAACCCTTCACCTCCCCAATGATAATTCAAGTCTTTATCAATGGATTGCACTTTTCGAAATTGACAAAACTTGTCAAGTTTTTTATTTCACTTGTTTTATTTCACATCATTAGTTAATATATAAGTAACTAAAAAAAAAAGATAATGAATAGGTAGGTTGCATGATGGTTGGTAGGTAGAGGGGTAGATAAGTAAGTAGCTTGTAATCCATTGGAAGTAGGTAGGTAGGTAGGTTGTAAGAAATAAAAAGTAGTTAAGTGGGAAAATCTAGGTAGGTAGGAGGTAGGTAAGTAAGTAGGTTTGTAAGAATATGGTACATGGGAAGAATGAATAAATAATTAAGTAGGTAAGTAAATTTTAGGTAAATAAATTGGTAGCTACGTAAATAGGTTGTAGGAGGTAGGTCTAGGAAATATGTAGTTAGGTACATAAGTAAATTGGTAGATTGGTAAAAAAGTAAGTAGGTCATAAAAGGTAAATAGGTAGGTAGGTCATAGGAAGTAGATATAAAAGGTAGGTAGGTAAGTAGGTAAGTAAGTTGGTACATGTATGTAGGTTTAGGCTATTGCCTAGCCTAATTTGTAGCTATCTTTGCCTATTAGCTAGCATAGGATGTCCCATTTGACTAAAACACCATTGACTAAGGACATCATTTTGTTTTGTCCAACTTGACTAAATGCTTTAATTACTTAAAAACCATTGGCCATTTTGATCAAGGTGGTCATTTTTTTGTCTCACTTGATTAGATGTTCAATTTGACAAATAGTTAAATAGGTCACTTTAGTCAAGTTCACTAATAAAATAAATAAATTTAATCAAGCCTTGGGCCATTAGTCTAAATGTACATGTCCATTAGTCAAAAAAGATTTGCTAGTCAATTTGAACCTTTTGAAAAACCATGAAATTGTAGTAATGTAAGACAAAAAATAATCCAAGAAAATATGGTAAAATCAACAAACAAGAAAAGAAATAGAGTCTAAACCTGAAGACCAAAAAATTTCAAAATAAATGGAAGGTTTTTTTAAAAGCCCTTTGTTTTCCATGAACTTGTTATATTTAATCATGGTAATTTTAGATGCAAAAAAATCAATCATGTTTTTAAGGTTCAACACAAACCTAACATGATAATCAATGAATTGATCTTTTACAAAAAGGATCAAGCGATCTAGATTTTCAATCCCCCAATGTAGATCATCATAGATTCATAACAACATTAGAAACACAAAAATTTCATTCAATCTCCATTTGTGAACAAACAATGACAAGTATTTGACAAACCAAAAAAAACACGTGCAAAAATTACATTGCATGTTATGACCACCAAACCATGGGGTTTCTAAATTTTGTTGGTCCCAAATAAAGTCATTCAAACAATTGTAACTCGTTCCTCAAGGTAGACATAATTGCATTATCATTGGACATAATTTTCCCAAAGAACATATCATCATGTTCAACTAACGCTACCTCCATTGTTGCCCTAACAAGGTTTAAATGCAAGTGAACTTGCAAAAAAAGACGGTAGACCAATCTAACATCATATTCAACAACAATTTCAATAGTTCATGCATTGCCCACAAAATCCTAAATAGTCACTATGCCAAAACATGGCATTAATTATTAGGCATAAATGATTAGAAATGGCATTGAAAAGAACTTGTCATAAGTTATTTTCATGTTTTCACAATGTGGGTTCAACATGACCACTGACATGTTGTGGGCCTTGGTGTCATTGTAAGCCACAAAAAATGTTAAAAATGGTGTCAAAATCTAGACTTCTTGTGCCATAGTTTAGAGATTGAATTCCTAAAATTAATAATAAAAATCATAAGAATTGTGATTGGTTTAAAGCCTAAATCCTAACCACATTTCTTCATAATAATGCACAATGTGAAAGTAGAAACAAATGCACATGATAATAATTAATAACCCGAACTTGGGTTCAAAACACATAACAATGGGGAGCAATGTTTCAACAAAAGGTTAAAACATATCCCAAAGGCACATTAACATTTTAAAAAACAAATGCAAAACTTGTTAACATTTATAACATATGGAGATTTCATATCGATATTCAAAAGTTTTTTGAGACAAGATGATATGTGAAGTAAACACATCATCACAAGAGTTTTGAACATCTTAATTGACAACCTTGCAATAACACAAGAATTTTTTCACTTTGCCTTCATTTCCCAAAAAATAAATCAATGTTATAGTCTTTTGTAATGAACTTTGAATATGTTTCAAGTTCACTTCCGCAAAACCATGTGCAAAACTTTGGCATTATCACTAACATATAGCTAACATGCCTTTGACATAACATGACCAAAACAAGACTTTATAAATGGGCATAGTAATTGAAATGGCAAAACCCTTAGATTTCACATATGCAACGACCTTGTCAAGCAAACCAAATGAATCAAGCAAGACCTTTACTTGATTTGCCATGGATGCACTTGCTATATTGTGCATTTCAAATATCCACATAGTCACATGGGTGGGTTCCCATGAGCTATTGATAAAGCTAACCACCATGACAAAAGTGACTTTATACTCAAACCATGACATCCAAAAATCAAAACAATTTGTGCATGTAATACATGATGCAAAAGAAGGTCAAACATATTTCTCCCAAGTTTTGTCCACAACATTCAAAAGCACTTTACTCACAAGTTACCATCAATAAGGAAATTGGTCACACCCATATTGATGTAAAACCAACCACTTCAACCATGGATTCTTGATAGAAAACAAAAGCTAGTATCCCTTTGCAATATTTAACACTAGATCCTCTAAAAACACTTGTTGTATGAGATTAGAATTTGTGATAAGGGTGTTGATTGCCAATTTTTTTTGTGATATGAAATGGTTGTATAATTTTCTTTTTTTTCTTTCCAACCTATTTTTTATTAGTAATTTTTTTCATTCATAAAAAATAACCCCCTTGCTTCCTATACCCCTCCAAATGTTCATTAAAAACATGTTTTTGAATGACTTTGTGCCATGATTTTTGTTGTAATTTAGAAGCCTTTTTGCTCTTCCCTTTTGTAAGCATCCTACCAACTTGTAATGAAATAGTATGACACAATCCAACACATCATTTGTGGATTGCAAACATTAATTATTTTAGTAGAATCATTAAAATTAAACAAACCCAATAATGAAACATGAGGTGTTAGGGTTACCAAATGTCATGATTGGTTAAGACTTGTGTTAGAAGTGCCCGAGGTTCCCCCATGTCATTGTTGGATGCCTCTTGAAATCCAATTAATGGATTATTGAAAGATAAAATTTCATTGTCCTCATCTAGCATTGCTTTTGTTAAAATGGTTACACTTGATGCCATTTTAAAAACCAACTTCAATTGCATGTATAAACAAGACCAACAAAAAAGTTAATTTAAGGTTTGTAATGAACTATCAAGTTTTGGAGATGTGGCTAATGGTCACCACCATCCAATTACATGAATTATATGTGTTAATTGTGATTATAATACATGAAAGTTTCTTCCAACTTGGGTCTACAATGTTCCATTGCTAGCTTTTGTTTGATTTGTTTTAGTTTTAATGATTTGTCAAGGCATATTCACAATCAAGGTACCATTTTTTCGCCACAAGATTCAAGGACTTTGTTTTTGCTATCTTCCAAATACAAAATCTAAATGGAATAAATTTAAGTGAGAGATATTGGATAATTCAAATTATGATAATTTTCATGGTGGTGGTGGTGGTTTTTCACATCCATATGTAATTATGCATAAATATTTTGTTAAAAAACTAGAAATGCATAAAATGAATACATAAGTTTTTATATACAACTTAACATGTTTCCTTGCATGAATTTTTTTTGCAGATTTTGCTAGCATTTGGGGCCACAAATTCTAAGCCTAGTGAATAGAAAAAATCAACCAAATGGGAAAAAAATGATTCATTTTGCTTGTAGCCCATTTATAATGGATTTTGTAGCCTTCAAAATTCTTATATCCTACATTATTTAATCAAATGTATTATACGAACATTGCTAAACATAGATGCATGCATTACTTATCCATAAAAGATAATTGAAATCAATTGCATTGTTTAATACATTCATTTTGACTCCCTTAAAACAAAAAATACAATTAAAACAAGGACTCAAATTGTTTAAAAGGATTCAAAAGGACATCAATATTATATCCAATCTATTATTAAATTTGTTTTACTAGATTAACATGACATCATTTTAGTTATAGTCATATACCAATCCATTATAGTCATGAAATAATAAATGTAATAAAAATCCAAAATAGTCCTTTGTAGTTTTTTTTTCATTAAACTATCCTTTTAGGTACCTTGATTGTGAATATGCCCGTCAATCAAGGTTATAGATGGCACATCAACTTGATATGAAATGTTTAGGACATTTCAAACTTTTGCAACAATAAATGTAATATTTTCATACTTTTAATATGGGGGAAAAATCAATTTTCAAAACAGGACAATTAGAGTTAAGAATTTTGGAAATTACACCCAACATTTTTCAATTTAATAATTTTGCAATTCCTCCATTGAATTTTTCACTTATCACCCTATTGTACAAAAGATCGATATCACATAAGCCAATATATTAAATTTTAAATGAATTTATTGTAAGTAGTCATGGAAATAAACCAAAATAAAGAAGGAAAAAGTAACACACACACACACACACACACACATACACACAACCTAGTTTTTGTTTGTTATTTTCCATTGCCTCGGTATTGATTCATTTTCTTTCAACTTTTTCATCTTTTACCACATTTCTTTTGTTCTATTATTTTGTTCCTTCCCCAATTCTCAAATAATTTTTGTCTTGATTCGATTTTCTCAATTGTAGGTGTGTAATCAAAACAATAATGTTAAAAGTCACCCAATTTTTGGGGGGACTAATTATGTGTAAATCAATGTGTCTATGATGCTTTAGCAATAAGGTGAGGATAAACAAGTGAACATCAATGTTGATCAATTCATGGCACACACATCTCTTGAGTAGCCTACTTACTTTGCATATAGGAGTTGGAGTTTGTTTTTTTTTAAAAAAGAAACAAGAGCAACAATGAAAATGCATCATTGCTACTATGCAATTGGCTATTTGGGTGAAAGCACATTATGAAGTACAAAAAATGACAATTGCAAAATCCATTTTGGGAGTTCTTTTACTGCATTTTTAAACACATAAAAATGAAATCCTTGAATTGATGTTAAATTTGACAATTTTTTTCCTATCCAAGTTAATAACCACTTATTTTCACCTTTTTGAACACCTCTATTAAGTATGGATCATGAAAAACATCCTTTTGAATATTTGATGAGCTTTGAAAAAAGTAATTAAACTTTTATTGCACATAATAAACAAATATAAATTCTATCATATAATTCAAAAAAATTAAAAAATTAAATCTTAAATGCCACAGCCCTTGATTATACACAAGAAAAAAATGTTGTTTTTTTCCATTCCCACACATTACAACTACTACCAATTGACCAATTTAACTTTGCAAGTGGCTTGTTACATTGGTTAATGGTCAATAGTTTTGATAGCTTTAATGTTCACTACATTGTTCATTTATGAATATAATTTGAACAATAATTTATTTTAAATAATCTCGAATTATTAACATGAAAATTAGAATAACATTTAACTTTATCTATATAATGCATTATAATGGACTAATGATTTTTTGGATATTTTTTCAAATGTCAGCATGGTGCATGAATTGAACCATCCACATTTAACACATTGAAACCATTATTTTTAGACCTAAGGTGTAAGAGATATTAAATATCGAATGTTAATTTTTAAAAAAAAAAGTCAAAACTAAAGTTTCTAGGGAAATTGGGTTGCACTTTTGATATTGTTGGAAAGCCCTTGATGGTGGAATTCCTTGGAGGCAATTTCATAATTTTTAAACCTAAGGTGTAAGAAATATTGAATTTTGAGTAGTCTTGCTCATTGAAAATTCAATAAAAAATGAAATTTACTTAATTGGGTAACAAGTTCACACTTGGGCCAATGGCACAAGCTACACTAGATATTTATAACGTGTAAAAGCAACCCAAATTTTTTTCCAACTGTTCAATTCCATTCCATCCCTTCACATTGCCTCTTCCCCCTTTCTCTACAAAATCCACAACCTCATTCATATTTGATTTCTTATTATTTTACACTCTGGGCTTGTTGCATTTACACTTAAGGTCTCCGTAACAAAAGAAAAACAAGTGGCTCATCGCGTAAGGACCTTTGGCCTTTCAATGAAAATTATTCAACATACTAAATTGGAAACACGGTGCTGTGTGGTTACCATGGTGAAACCCAAGTGGAGCCTTTAGGACCCAATTGTTTCCATAGTGGACTCCACATGAATGTAGTAGGGCTACCAAACTTTGGCCTGTTTCTTGACACAGCACAATGTCTCTCTACCTTGAAGGGCGGAGCCAACCCAAATCATGAGCACAATGTCTCTCTACCTTGAACGACAGAGCCAAAATCATCAAAGGAGTGAGCTTGGTGAGTGTCAAAGAAAGCAATAGAAACAAACTCTTGTAATGAAAATCCAAAACAAACAAACCAATGGCCCACATTGGTAAAAATGCAAGTGAGCTTTTATAGTATTAAAATGTGTTTTTCCAATAATCATAAACTAACTAGGCAACTGACTCTAACCAATGCTTGTTTTTTTTAATTTAAAAAATTTAAAAATTAATTTTAAATAAATTTTTTAATTTTTTAAAAGATTTCCCTTGTAGGCTAAGTGATGAGAAGCCTCAAAAGGATCTAGCAATGAATGGTGACAGTTTATGAGGGACAATAGATTTATTTTTCTTCAAAAACCCTATTATAACTGGGGACCTAGCCACCACCTAAGGCTAGACATACCAATTTTGATTTTGATTTTTTTCAAAAAATGACGAATTTTTCATTGTAAAAACTCTTGTCTGTAAAAAACATTGGCCAAGTTACCAAAAACAAATTCCCAAAAATAAAGGCAAATGATTTTTGGGGGGAAATGTCTTGTGGAAATGTCTATTTCTTTCTCCTAAACACCCCAAATATTTTTAATAAAAAATACCAACTCTTGGCACCAGCCTTTTGTTTCTGGCTAAATTTAACAAGGTGGCTAAAAAATAATAATTCAAAGTGAAAAATGCCTTTTTTTTTCTTTTTTTTTTGTGGGTTTTCTAGTCGCCAAATTTGTACATTTTTTTTGGAAATATTGCCAGATTTCTCTATTGGGTTCTCTAGCGTGTAACCAAGAATGTGAATGAATCTTAAAACTTCTTTTACTTTCACATTACTTAGTTCAGCTACAATTACAAATATGAAAAGGAAAACCCTGCTGAACAGCCAGGATTTACTGTCCAAAACGAAAAGAAAAGGAAAGAAAGGAAAAGAAATGAATTGCTGGGTAGGTAGTAGGTACCTACGTAATTAGGTAGGTATATGTGTAGGTAAGTGAGGAAATGTAGCGGGTAAAATGCAGGGGGGTAAAAAACCGTGGTTAGTTTATTTCTTACCGGTGGCGTGCTGTGCCGCCTTCCTCGTTTCACTGTCTCTCTTTCTCTTCTGCTTCTTCTCTTCGTGTGGGTGCACGCCTTGCGTCCTGTCTTGCTCTTCGCAGCGTGCTTGGGGCCGCGCAGATCTGCTCTCTGATGTTCCCTTTTGCTTGCAGTTTTGCAGGGAAAGAGCTCCGGATTCTTTCCTGTGATCGCCCTGTGCTGTAGGTTTTTCTTTTCCGCAGTGTTTCTTTGGAGATTCCTTTGTTTGAGACAGTCGGGATAAGGTGGAGGGCAGCTAGGGGCAAAAGGGAGAGGAGGAGGAAGAGGAGTAGTAGTCCGAGTTTTAAGGACTGGTTTTTTAAAAGAGATTTCAGTTTTCTGGAAGATGGCTGTGAAGGTGTGTGTTCTAGTGTTGCTTGCAGTGCTGGTGCGAGTGTGCGTCGGCGGAGGAGGGCGGCATTATGATTCGACTATTATCGGGTATTCGCCCGATGATTTGAGCTCGGATGAGAGGCTTTTGGACCTGTTTCACTCGTGGCTGCGGAAGAACTCAAGATCTTATCACAGCGTTTCGGAAAAGAATCAGCGCTTCACGATCTTCAAGGAGAATCTGAGGTACATACACTCGCAAAATGTGCAGGAGAAATCGTACTGGTTGGGGTTGAACAATTTCTCTGACCTCTCCCACGAAGAGTTCCAGGTTCGTTATCTCGGCACTCGGCCGCGCCTTGTCGGAGACAGAAAACTGCGGAGGAAGACGATACAAGAGGGTTTTATTTATGCTGATGTTGAAGCCCCTGCCAGCGTTGATTGGAGAGAGAAAGGTGCTGTGGCGGAAGTCAAAGACCAGGGCTCCTGCGGTGAGTCTTCTTTACTAGTTCTTTTTCTCCACGTTCCCGTTTAGTCAAATGATTTCTTCAAGAAGCTTTTTCAAAACAAAACCACATCTTGTGCTGTTATCACTCTTTGTTTCTTATGTCTAGCAGTGTTTGGAAGCCTGGTTCCATGTGCTATGCTGGTCTCATAATGCTCAGAGTGGAATTTTCTTGATCACACAGCTGGGATGACGTATGGTTAATTTTTCCAGAAGTTGAGATGATGAGGATCTGTGGAGATGGCTCACAGAGAACTTCTGTTTGAATTTGGAACTGTATAAACACAATGCAAGAGGTCAAATTGCACTCTGTGATGCTCGAATGCCCCCTTCATCTTTTACTACTAGGGTTTCTGAAGTTCTTGATTGATCTAAAGGAAAATGGTGTATTCTGCAGGGAGTTGCTGGGCCTTTTCAGCAATTGGGGCAGTTGAGGGAGTTAACAAAATAGTAACTGGGAGCCTGATTTCACTATCAGAGCAGGAATTGGTGGATTGTGACACAAAGGAGAATGAGGGGTGCAATGGTGGTCTCATGGAATATGCATTTGAGTTCATCATCTCAAATGGTGGGATTGACAGCGAGGCTGACTACCCATACAAGGGCACAGATGGGCGCTGTGATGAAAGCCGGGTAAGAGTTTCATGTATCATTTGCCTATCAGTGCTTCAATTTGTGCATATGATTTTTTTCCTAGTCACTGCTGGGAATTATCAAAGTCAGTGAGGATCTTAGTGTGGTCAGTGATTACCGCTGCTGATGGTCACAGAGCATGCAAGGGGCTCTCACTAATATCCACACTGTGTTTAGGCTCTTTGCTGTTCTTTGTATTTGGTGTTTCTTTTCTCTACCTCTTGCAGTTTGCTGTTACATCCTGCTGGTGCTTTGTCTGAGATGGCTCTCGCCTTTTAGATCATCTCACATCATCTATTCAGGTCATCTCGACTTGCACATATTGTTTTCCTAGTGGCAAAGTACTTGCTGTATTGTTCTTACCTCAGTTTCCTGCATCTTGTAGAGACAAAATTCCAAAGTGGTAGTCATTGATGACTATGAAGAGGTTCCTGAGAATGATGAAGCTTCATTGCTGAAGGCGGTCTCAAAGCAACCTGTCAGTATAGCAATTGAGGCCAGTGGTCGTGATTTCCAGCACTATATGGGGGTCAGTCCCAATAGCAATATCCCTTCTCCCTCTTATTGCCATAACTACTTTCCTTCCAAAGTTGGTGGAAATCAATTTGTAGTTTTATTGCTGTAGCAATATCAACTTTTTCTGTTACAATAGACTGATGCAATTTGAGCGACTCTCAAGTTTTTTCCTGTGTTTCCAGGGTGTGTTCACAGGTCAATGTGGGACCGACTTGGATCATGGTGTTCTTGCCGTGGGTTATGGAACTGACAGTGATGGTCTGAATTACTGGATAGTTAAGAACTCATGGGGCTCAAGTTGGGGAGAAAAGGGGTACATCCGAATGCAACGTTATGGTCCCAGCAACACCTATGGGATATGTGGAGTGAACATTGAGCCATCATTCCCAATTAAGACGGGACCTAATCCACCTCCAGCTCCACCTGCCCCGCCCTCCCCAGTTAAACCTCCAACAGTATGTGACAATACTTTTAAATGTCCACTTTCCAGCACTTGCTGTTGTGCATTTCAGCTCGGGAGGCGCTGCCTGGCATGGGGTTGTTGCCCTTTGGAATCAGCTACATGTTGTGAGGATCATTACCATTGTTGTCCTGCGGATTACCCTATTTGCAACTTGCGTGCTGGAATGTGTCTCAAGGTAATTTTTCATGTTCCTTTTTTGTGAAGTTTTTTCTACCAGCAAGATTACTCTTTTGTGATAAGACCTGTCTACATGAGTCCATATGCAAAAGGAGTGGATTTACTTGACAGTTTGAGGCTCTTGTTCATTCAAATATCTGTACATTGTACAGGTAGGGTTGTATTTAATGGGACATTGGTGAACCTATTGTTGGCAGAGCAAAAATGACATTTTTGGAGTTGCCTTGCTGGACCGCACTGTTGCTGACATACACTGGCCACATTCAGGTTCCAATCAGGAATCAAGGGCTTCCTCTTAAGATGACTATATTAGAAGGTATGCCTTTGCAACTATATAAATTTCCACAGCCCTGCCCATGGGTCTTGAAGTGAATATGGAAAACTGCACAATTCAATGCAGAAGTCTCAAAACACCATCATTTTGCATCAAGTGAATGATTCCCTTTGCAACAGCATGTATATATTTATGAACATATTTTTTCATTGATAAGAGTTCATATGTTTGCATCATTTCCACCATATTGCTAACACCTGTGCTAAGGCAGATTTTAATTGGTTATGAGTTACATTGCTGCCATGTCTCAGATTTTGTTGTTATTATAGAGTTATTTCCTTGTTGTAACTGTATTCCAACATTGTTGCAGTGTTTAAGATTAATATCTGGTGTTTATTGGAGTTTAATCCATGTAGCCGCTGGTCATGTCGCAGGGGACCATCTCCTCCATGGTTGCCAGATCTGAAATGTTGGTTTTGTCAAAGTCTGCCAAAACTTCAAAGGGGCCATTACTATTTGTTGTGGCTGCACAACTTCAGTATTTCAGAAGAGCTGGTTCTGGAAAAGCTAAGCTTGATGCACAGGTTTGCTTTCGGTATGCCCTGTACTCAGCGTTTCGGGACCCATGGGAGACCCCTCTTTAAGAGTTAGCCATAGCTTTCAGTTTGTACATATACAAAAGAGCAAGAAGCTCTTTTGATTGTCTATTTGGGTATTTGATTTGATTATAGAAGACCTTGTGGTCTGGCCTATCTAGCTATTACTCTCTTGAACATCCTCACGGACACACCCACCCCACATTTGCCTGCATGTACCAGAGGCAATTGAGTTGTGACAGTGTCAGAGTGACAGTGTCCACAATGCTTTGAGCTTTCTGTTCGTCTGCATCATCAGCTGATGCATTTCTGAATGTTTGATCTTATCTCTGGATGTAAATTTATGCTAGCCTAGAAGGCTTGCTGTTTGCAATCGCTCAACATTTGCCTCTGTTGTTTTTCTCATCACTCTCATGCCTCTGTCCTCTGGATGCTGCAATACATTTTCTTTGCATGTTGTCAAATGATTTCCATATTGGTTTAGCATATGGCTAATTGAAGATTCTAATAAGTTTTGCTATTTTACATGCTTTCCCATTTATGGGTATTATGTAGTCAGCTCTGAAATATCTATAACCTTGCTAATAAATTATTTCTCAATTCCATGCAGATTGACTTAAAGCATAAGTATGGAGAAATTCAGAGACTGTTAAAAGTGTTGATACATAAATACTTTTATTTGGCACCATTTTCTTACAACTTTAAGACTTCTAGGGTTACTAAGTTTTGGCACTTGTGTTGTCAAGTAGAATAGTGCCTCAGTGAACAGGGAACATTTTGTAAGAAGAAAGATTTAGCATAGGATAGACACAAGAATGTAGTCTTATATCGAGTGTCCACAAGTTTGCAGTGGTGGCCATATTCTTGTTCACAAGTATTTCTTTCCTTGTGATGCCGATCTCTTGCAGGTTTATAGCCACTGTTGCAAATGATCTTCAGGTCTCATGCTTGTACCAAGTGGGATATGATCATCATCGAACAACATCTTTGCTGCTGGCTCCTTCACACAAAGGACAATGGCAGAAATGCTTCAAGGTATTACTTCAAACTTCAAGGTATTACTCCTGGTAGCTGAGCTCTCTGAATTTCTCAACCTGATAAAAAAAACCAACTGATTCTGAGACATCAGTTTTGGAATGAACAGAATATTCACAAAGAACTTAAAAGTAGTCCATGAACATCCGTGCAAATGTCACTAAACTTTAGTTTCTATATATATACTCTTTCCTTTTTGAATGAAGGCTGTTATGCCTCCAAGCAAGCATATGAATCTACTTTGCACTATGCACTTTGCACATTGTTCTTCCCTTCAATCAGTTAAGTGCATTAGAGTCTGAATTTAATTATTGCATACTTATGATAATTCTGTTTAAGATTTACATCAGATTGCATCAATATCAATCCTAAATATAAGGTTTGCACTAAATGTCCTCAAAGAAAATGCAACGCAGCAGTCACAGACATGCACTGATGGATTAGTTTCATGCAGTGCACTTATCTTTTGCTGAAGATTGCACTGGTTTATGTGATTTCTGTTTATATTTTCATACAAACCAACTGCATTTTAGATGTTTAATTTTCACCTATGATTTCTCAGAAGACTCTCAGAAGGTTGTATTCATCATGTCTTTGTATGGGGGAAAACGTTGCAGAATTCTTGAGGATTGTGCAAATAAACAGAAAGTGTAAGTGAATTTTCTTACATCAAATGGAGAATGAGGTAGAGATTGAATCGACCATGTCTTTTTGTATAGAAAGAAAGGATTGGAGAATTGTCAAGGATGATGCAAAGAAACAGAATGTGGATGTGAATTTTTCCTCCATCACGAGGATGGCAATGAACATACAACATAACCTCTATTGCCATTACAAAAGAATCCTTGCAATGACACAATCCTGAAAATGCAAAATCCTCTGGTTTTTGCATCGAGAGAAAAAGAACTCAAACTGTGAGCCCTGTTGTTGCATTCTAAGCCATTGCAAAACCTCGGAAAGATATTGTCCTTGGAGACCTCTGCTTGAATTCCCAACTGATCGTGGTGGTCCTTTGCAGATGCTTTAGTTATCATCATTTCCAGGGGGGAATGGTTCAAAATGCTACCGGCAGAGAAAGTACAGAAACCCTAGAAAAACTTGCAATAATGGATTCTCAAATGTACCTGTTTCAGCAACCATGTAGCATCAAATGTGCAAGCCAGAAAAATCTTCGGAGAGCCTAATGGACTCCGATTTCTTCTTGCTCCTGAGCAGGACAATCCCGGAGTCACGTTTTTAACAAGGATGCGTACAACATTCTGCTCAACAGATATATATAATCTCCGAAATAAACGAAGGATTTTGTGGGGTTTCGAGTCCTACCGGGATCGGTCCTGTAGCAGAAGAATATGCCTTTTGTAGCTCGAGATTGATACGACGATTCTTCGCCGATTGTATGCCCTAATTGTGTCGTGTAGAGTAGTTCTTGTGAAGTCTCCTCTCCTCACGTCCTCTCTTCGCCTTCCTACTTCGCTTCTATTTTGTGCCTTGTCTCTCCGCTTCATTGCCAATGCACGTTGGGACGATGATGTTTGCAATTGCACAAGGGTTGGAGAAGTGTTTGATCTGCTGGCGTCCATAGGGGATACATAAAGGAAGGCAAAAAGGACAGAAAGAGCGAGAGAGACAGAAGAGACGCATACAGACAGACCGACAAGAATTGTCATGGCGGCGTTGTTGAGCTCTGCGCTTGGGGGCGAGGTATAAGCAACGCTTCACTTTCCTTTTCGTCTCTGCTCATGTTGTTACACCTCTCATCCTGTGTAACGGATGCTTTTATGGAAGGATGTAGTTGCTATGTTTGAGAATTGTGGTGGCCGAGTGTGTGTGTGTTGAGGCGCAGCAGTTTTGAAGAAGTTCGTGGCTACTGTAGTACTGAAACAATAATTCGGAGGTTGAAGAGGATGTAGGGTTTTGCTTCTCTCATGCTTTCTTAACGTTCTGATGGGGAGAAAGAAGTTGGTTGTTGTGGGGATTTGTTGAGAGTGCAGGTGGGATTGCGCTTGCTGTTGTCCCCTGCATCATCTCATGTTGTTGTGCGAACAGCCTGGTATGTCAACCCTACATCCTTGTTCTAGTGAGAAATTTGCAGACCATTCGATCCAAAAGATGCAGCAGCAGCAGCAGCTTGTCCTGTTGGTTTGAAAGAGCAATCCTTGGAATACAATCCTTTTGGCATTTCTACTGTATGCTGTAAACCTCAATCAGGCAAATTGCTTTTGCAAGTGAATGGCCTAATGCTATAGAATGACAGCAAAATGCATGCATGAGTGAAACAACCGGTTTACAACTGGTGGAGATTGTTTTTGTGGAAAATTTCTCTGCAATTTCATAGATATGTACAATGTGTGCTGCAATGGGTTGATTCAATTTCTCAATGAGATTTTCTCAATCTGGAAACCTAGGTGCTTTTTGGTACTACATCTAGGGAAGCTACAGGCATGCCTTCGCTTGGTAGAAAACCAGTTGTGCCATAGTAATGTTCTCTGAGTCTCTGGCAAGAACATCACTGAAGTAAAATGAGATGATCTTCACAGTGTTGATGGGGTTGAGTAGCCATTGCTGGAGCACTGCCTTTTTCAACACCACGCTGATACATTCTGTAGGGTGTTGCACATAGTGGGACTGAAGTCACTGCTTGTTTTGGATGGATCTATCTGCATCAAAATCCTCCTTATTATCCATGTCAAGCTTGTCAATCAGATTTTCCAGGTTTTGGATTCTGAATTTTGGCAAGAGAAGGTACTAGATGGAAGTTCATTGATCTCTGCATAATAGAGTTATGGTGCTCTGTTGAAAACATATGCAGTACTGTGGTTGGAATTGGATTTCCAGTGTACTCAACACACAAGGCAATTGTAAGAAAGAACCCAGCAGAACAGGAACAGTGGCTGGTTTACTGGGCAGGTCAGTGTCTCATATTCTTCTTTTCATCACTGGTTGGAACCAAGGTCCACCTGGTAGAACACGCATTTGTCTCTGGAGTATGTGAAGGATAGGCATGAATGATACACTACTACTGGATTGTAGTTCTTAACTCCCTTTTACCACATCGGTTCATTCCGTGTGTTGCTTCACAGTTTCCAGCATTTTAGCCATAAATCAGAAATGATCATTCCATCCCACATGGTTAATCCAATGAGCTCCATTCCAATGGATTGACCATGTGGCATGGAATGATCATTCCTGACTTACACAGTGGTTTGTTCACACCTCAAGATTCAGCCAGATGTGTTTGATCTACCACAATGCCACACCAGCAAAGCTAGACCTTACTCTGAGGTCCATTGAGAGACTGAATGGGACTTGCTCCTAAGACTGTGCTTGGCTTGCTGTCCCTATCCCTGGTTTGGACAGAGCAGGAGTAGTTTGAGGAAAGCAATGTAGGGAAGATGACACAATGGTCATTCCATCAGGTAGACTTACCTTGATGCAGATGGTTGGTTGGAACTTTCTGGATTTCCTGTAGAAAGCCCTTCACACAAGCACCACCTTGCTGTATGGCTTTGCTCAAAATGTCATTTCACATTTGATGGATACTACCTGTCCATGCCTCAGGACATGAATTGTGCCTGTCTGACTACACAGAGCCCTTCTGGGTTTGGCAAAATCATTCATAGAGTCACTCACTTCTGCAGTCTTGACAAGTGTGTGTTGCAATTGCAGTGTATGGATGCTTCAGTGTGGCTGAATTTTTCTCTGATCAGCTTCTGTCTTGGTATTATTGTTTCCTCCTTAAGTGTCTCTGGCAATGCTAGATACTTGCTGTAGCGTACTAGTTTCTCTTTGACCATGCTTGAAGGACTTGTAAACATTTATTGTATGTTCTTTACTTTTTGACATGATCTCTTGCTAGAGTATGCTTCTGTCATAATCTTTGGTTTCTATGTGATATGGGCCTTTGCAGGTGTCCCTTCTACTACCATGTAAAATTTGTGTTCCTTGTCTGGCTTCAGCTTCCAAGTAGCTCTGTAAGTTATCAATCCTCTATTGACTTTCCCCTCCTGCCCCCTCTCTAGCATTTATTGCAATAATGGAGCCATGTTGAGGACTAGACTGCTCTTCTCATCCTGTTTGTTCCCCCAGAAAAAGCATTTGCTGTGCACATGATTCAATTTAGCTTGCAGTTGCTGGGAAGATGCAGTGGGTGCCTTTTCTGTTTGTGAATGTGCATGCACCAGTTTTTTACTCTGCATGCATCAGATTGCTCAACCTGAAGTGAATGACTAGTGCAACGTTACCAAGCCAATTAGGTTTTGAGGCATCTCACCCTGAAAACCTGGAATATTTGCTCGGGTATTTGTCTGAGAGAGGAATGCCATGTTGGGTTGAACTGCTTTTTTTGGGGTTACAGGGATCACAACAGCTGTACAGCAGTCTGTTACGACCTCTTCTTCTTAAGCATCAGGCCAGGCTAGATCGGGTTGTGGATGGCACTCGCAATGAGATGGTGAGTGTGCTCTGGTTGTATCTGTTTGCCAAGCACTAGGTTATGATGGTCTGACTTCTGTGTCCTATTGAACAAGTAAACTGCCTCTCTAAGGTCTATCTAATTCCATAACAGTTCATGCAAATGAAGGGACAGTAAGCTGTCCAGATCTGGAAAACCCCATCAGCATCTCCAACCTGTGCGGCCTCAAAGTGGCTGGAGAGCCCTCTGCAGCTGACTGTTATGGAAGTTTCCAGAACCATACCACCATTTGGGACGTCAGGTACCCAAAGTAGGTACCAGGCATGCAAGGCTGGCAGCAACCGTTCAGCCCCTCTTTTCAACCCAGTATGTGTGAAAAGGAACTTAGCTTGAATGATTAGGAATTGACAAAAAGTTCGCAATTGCAGAGCAAGTTCATTGTGAATCATCAACAGGAAATTCAGGCTGTGAAAGGCATTGTGCTGAAGTTGGCTTCTACATGTAGGTTTTCTCAACATTGCTGGATCATAGATACTACAGACTGTGACTGCGTGATATTGAGTTTGCTTCTATTTGCAAATGTGATTACAATTCTTTTTGGCCATTTTCTGTTTCCACTTCCTCATCATGCACATGGATGCATGCCTCTTGATAAGTAATGTGTGAGATATGTTGGTGGATACAGTATATCAAGCAGGACAAGATGTAATGCAAATAACACACAGCAATGGAGTAAGTTCTGTGAGAAGTACTGGGAATGAAGACAGTGCTCCTGCTGCAGATGATCAGGCAGGAAGCAACGACCCATTAGATGATTGGGTGCATGCTGATGATGTGCGGCCTTAGGGATGGTTGTCTGGATGATGGCATTCTGAAGCATGCCAACACACTTTAGGGCAAACCTTGTACTGCTTGGGGATGCCTGGCACTCTGTTGTATGAAAGTCGTTCCTTGAGTGGCTATATACTGCAGAGGTGATGTCTACTTTGGTTTCTCCAGACTCTTAAATCAGTGTACAGTCAATACTCTCTTTCCTGGAGATACTGGGCACCCTGCCAGAAATCTTGTTACTGTCTTCTGTGAATATACCACTTAGCAAGATCCTCAATAAAAAGCACAACCCCTACTTGGAGACAGAGTCCTAGTAATGGTGGTGGATTCCTGTTCACCTCATAATTGCCACAGCAGCACCATGTGCTTCTTTTACATTGACCAGTATTTGAACTTACTGATCAATACATTTTGGGCAAGAGCTGTAAGCGCCAATTTCTTTCATAGTTGATCATTGGTGGGTGGGGGGGCTGTATTCATCACAACTTCTTCAGTACACAGTCAGTCTAAATATTGTAGGTAAGTACTTGGTCAATTACGAGGGTTGATTTCATACCTGGAGAATGTACACACAATGACAAGTGCAGATACATCTGTTGCAATTTGTGCAAATAAGTACCAGCAACCTACCTTGGGGAAGATTACAATTTCCTTTCAGGTCTGTTTTTTGTTGCCTTTTTCTTTGTGCACACTAGAAACAGGTGTTATATCACCCATTCCTATTCCTATTCCTATTCCTGATGGTCCACAGTCCTGTGACCTCCAACGGAGCTGACACACTAATTGAGTGATTTGAGGCTGTCCGATAATATTCTTGTAGTTTTTTGAGTCAATTCAGAATTTTGTTCACTTTTTCACTATTGTACCAGCAAAGTTGGCCTGCGTTTTGTATATGAGATAGGGAGCTCTTCTGAACAATAAATGTTGGAGACTTCATTTTATATGTTTCATTTGTTTTTTCTTGTTGGCCCTCATGGTTGTCAACAACTTTGATTGTTTGTTGGAAGTTGGGTTTTGGGTTTCCAAAACTCATTGGTGTTTGTTGCAGCTCTCTTGGGATTTTACCTTCCTGTGGCAGTTGTGAGCTTTCATGTCTTATATGTATCAGCACATTCTTTGATTGTTTGATGCAGTGAAAATGTGGTAAGGAATATTGTATAATCAGTTAGCTGATATATTACATGGCTTCATAACATTCAACATCCACTAAAGTGGAAGGCTGTACAGTTGATGAAATGAAACAGCATGGGCCACCTCCAAAACAGTAATCTAACTGCAGTCAAGGCTTCCAGAGATTCTATGGCAAGCTTTTAACCAAACATGGCTGTTTATTGTGGTTGGTGACTAATTTTGTGTGGACTTGGAAGAGTATAGTGATCTATTGCTACAAAGAACATGGAATGGCAAAGATTCTCCAAATATGGCTACGGTGGAGTTGGTTATTGCAGCAATGGCCAACATTTTTCTTTAGTTTTAAAAGATAAGCAGAGAGTCAGTTTCTCATTCTGTGTGTGTGATCTTGTGGCCTGTTGTTCTCTCTTCTTTGTGTGGCAAGAAGAAAGAAAGAGAGAGAATCAGTCTGTTCCTTTTTCAACCCCTTCCTTCTCTCTCCTGCAATAACGAACTCTTAGAACTAGCTCCAAATGGATGAAGAACCCTTCACTCCCAAAAATGAACAATCTCACACACACACACACACACACACAAAACAAAACATAACTTTTGCAAATTCTTTTTGTATACACACACCCCAATAAAAAGTTGCAAAAACTAGAAAGGTTAAAATAATAATTCAAAAACCTCACACACACATACAACACAAATGAAAATTTGTAGCCCGTCATATGGACATCATAGTAAGTGTGAAACGTTCAATGCTTAAAACATTTTTTTTGCTTTTCACTAAGTATGCAACCTGTCAACATTTGTCTTCTTTGCCTATTATTATCAAATATGATGTGGAACCACCCAATTCCTGTTTGGCTCCCTTGCCTTTATAATGCATGGTTTTATTAAGTTGGCCCTATGGTTGTTGAATTGATGATGTTGAATTTTTTTTGGGTTTTTAAATTGAACCCCAGGGTGACCACTCATTCTTCCACCATGCTCATTTTGATAATTGAAATACATTTGCCAAAGTAGATTCCATCATGCTCATTTTGATAATTGAAACACATTCACCAAAGTGGATTCCATCGTGTGTAATTTGAAGTAATATGAGATCCCACGCTTCCATACGCTTTGTATCATTATAATCAACCTACACATTTTTGCATAAGCATTTTGTAAGCTTTCATGTGCTTTACATTAGAACTCCTATAAATTTTGTAGTTTCTTTGTTTAAATTTTGTAATAATTCTTCTCTAATTCTTGAAAGAAATTTACAACTAGGTTAAATGTTGGCAATGGACCCTAAATAGTAGTAGGAAGATCAATATCACCATTCTTGGTGGTTACTTCATTTTCAACAATTTCACTAACGGTCTTTTTGCCATTGGTTGAGTCGCTATTAAGAACTATTACATTCACATATGAAACAAAATCAAATGTTAGGACCACGTACTCTAATAGTATACACATAGTTTAGTGACTAATATAGTCATCACTTTTCAATATGAATTTCATGGGCACATTTGAATTCATAATAATCATCAATAGGTGACCCTTTCAAAAGATGGACCTTTTCCATGCCATGAAAAGTGTGAATAGCTAGGAATTACACATTTGTTGCATATTGCATCAATTGTCAAACTTTTGGGTAATATCATTTATCTTTATGGTGTCAATTACACTTAAATATTAATTGGACCCCATGGTGGTTTCAAAGATGTTTTTCATGTCTTGCAATAATGGTGTGATAACCAAATTTAAAGATGGACTTATTTTTTAATTTTCAAAATTTTCAAAATGTAAATGATGATGGTGTGTGGTTTGAATCACACTTCACACCTAGTAAAACCATTAATGATAATAACCATGTTCTCTATCCTTGGATCTTATGCCCCTTTCATGGTAAACCTTAACCTTATTTCGAATATTCAAATCAAATTGTTTAATTACTAAGCATCATTGAACATGTTATGGTTTCTATTAAACCTAAAAACATAATATAAATTTAAGGGTATTACACTTGTATGGTTAGGGCACTATGAACCGTATTGACACATCCGCGTGGGGTAGTTTCAATTAGTTTTGAATTACATTGAATTTGTAAGGTTTTGTTGGGGTTATCATGGATATTCAAGGATTTCAAATTAAAATGGGCAATAAGTCATCTAACCTACATGTGGCCCATGTGCACACATGTGTGAATTATGAATTCATTTCACATGAACTAATAATTAACTGGAAGTGAATTAAAAGTTAACTAGAAATGAAATAAAGGTGAACTAAAACTTAACTAGAAATTAACAAAGAATGAACTAAAACAAAACAAAAAGTTAGGTACAAGTTCATTACAAGTCATGCATGAACATTCATATGAATGAATTCTATAACATTGGGATCCACAACAATATCACTAAGGAATAAACATGGGGGCCAATTGATATTAAACCCAAGGACATTCTAGTTTTGTACATGGCAAAACAAAATTCAAACAAGGGCACATAACATAACCTTATGCATTTACTTCAAGGTTGTTGGATCATGGTTAAACCCAAGTATAATTCAAAGTGGTCATCTCCTACTTTTGTGACTTGAGGTTCTTCCAAGGGGGTGATGTTGTTTGCTATTACAAACTTAATTCCAAAGGATCATAACATCAAATACAAAGGATGTGACACTTGAAAAATGTTGATAGATAATTCGAATGGGATAATCAATGCAATTTTTTACATTATAATGGAAGTAAGGTAAATCGATAAGGTGCACGACATGCACGTGAAAAAACAATTTGGTCAAGTTAAAATAAAAACCTTAAAATTGATGATGAATGGGGAAGATGAAATCATTTTTTTTAAGTGAAAAAAAAGTAATTAAATGAATATACTTCTCCTTGTCCTTCCATAAACCACCAAGCTTGAAACATTCCATTGGCCACCAATCAATGAATTCTTTTTAAAATCATTAAACATTGATTTTTTTTCAAATCCATCAAGCTTGGAAGCTTTCATTGGCCACCAAGTTGGGAACCTTTGCTTGTTTCCTTCCTCTTTCTTCTCTTTAAAAGGGTTGAACTTTGATCATTTTATTTTTTCTATTTTTTATTTTGAAAATTGAGCTTTGAAAATTTTATTCATTTAATATTTGTAGGGAAAAATGGGAGTGATGAGTGTTAATAGATGGTGAAATTGAGGAATAATAATGTTCAATAGATAATATATTTTGAACATGAAGAATGATGTACATTTGAGCTTAAAAGTTTCAATTTTGAAAAAAATTCATCCAACCTTTTTGGTTTTTGTGGCATATTTCATACTTGATTAAAATGTACAACTTGAAATTTGACATGATTATGCCCCGTAATTAGCTTTTCAACGAACTAATGCATGTTAGATTTGAACATGGGATCTAGTGGCAATGGTGTTTTAAGCGTTCAGAATTCTGCTTTTATGTTGAATATTTTGCTAGCCTTTTAAAAGCTTGTTTAAGTAGGTGACAATTTAACATAACATTTTAAGATTTGAAGACCTAAAAATTTTGAAGTTTATTTATCAATTCAAATTGGAATAAATTCATTTGGACTAGTTAAATGAAAAATGACATTCATTTGAATGAAAAAAAATTGGTTTTACATATTGGTTTTTTGTAATGTTCACTTTGGAAGTAAGTTTATTGTTTTCAATTGCAAATGCAACTCAACATCTATGATTATCTTCGTGCATTTTTCTCTCATTAATAATAAATATACTCAAATATAGCTACCTTTTGTTACCAAGAGTTAAATGATGTAAAGTTATCTTACATTTTGGTACGTCTACTAGAAGGTGATATTGCTACTTAGGTGGTCATGTTTCTTTTGCATACATTGAATTACATTTGAAAATTGATAAATTTAAAAAGAATTTAGATTAAAAAATAACGTCATGTGTGCAAAATCAAAAATCCTTCAAATCACAAGGAGTACAATTATGTTTTAAAGTACCATCAAAACTTGCTCAAATATTGTATCATTGTTCAATTTGAGTAAAATGATTTTGAATAACAAGGGTTATCTCAAGTTCTTTTGTGTGTTGATTAAATTTTTTTTGAATGGGTAGTTGGTTTAGATATTTTAAAAGACATTTTGTTGGTGCTGAGGTCAAATTAATCATTGGTGATACCATTTTTTGTTGTTAAACCTAAAATGTGATGGAAGTGATGATTCATTCTCCAAAGTTTGATGTTTTGTAGGTTACTTTCCTCATTAAATAACACCAAATTTTTAAATTATGTTTAATGTCAATTTAATCGAAAATAACACTATTATAATCCAAAAGTGATAGTGTATTTCATAAAAAATTAATAAAAGAACACTTCCAACTAATCATAATAATTATTTTAAAGATTGAAAAGAAAGTAAAATTTGAGCTGATAAATGGTGTTGATGTGATAAAAAAAGAGTTTGCAATTTGTGCTAACCTTGGCATTGACCATATTAACACAATCATATTCTTTAAAAAAAATTTCATTACAATTTTTAACAATTTAAAAACGGGCACCATCCTTACAAATCTTTTTAGATTCAATAGTTTTGCAAATCATAATCTAACAACATATGTGGAGAGATTTGTAAAGGTTTAAAAAAATAATTCATGATTCAACATGATTATTATTTCATTTGGTTTCTTTACACCCTGGCTAATTATATTTATGTCTAGTATAAATTTCATGTTCAAAGACTTTTCAACATTTGAAAACAATTCCAAATTGTATTATTTTTTCATTGGCCAACTATAATATTTAACTACTTTAAAACACATGAAATAAAGTCCTTTAGAAAATACTTTTTACATTTATTATTGTAATGTCATTTGTATTCGATATGCACGGAATTGTTGAATAATAATAACATTTGCCATTATTTCATCTATAGGTTTAATATGATTTCCACTATTCAAAACATCATAAACATGATGTTTAAAAATTTTAAAATAATAATATTTTTTTACTTTTAAGGGTTGAAAAGAAAAATGATAGGATGTTTTGAAAGGTGAAAAAAATTATTTTTACATTCATGTCTTTTTGCTCCAATGATTTTTACATTCATGTCATCATTGCCCCAATGATGACATATCACTTTGTTTGAACTGGTGCCCTGCACTTTAGACTCCAAAACATTTTCCTCACTCTTCATTCCTAATACCTAATTATTATAAATAATATTCGTTTTAATTCCCAATGTTGATGAATGTGTTAAACATTCATCAAAAAGATGAATAATATTCACATCCTTATAGTAGTTAATTTAGGTTGAATAGTGACGGTTAAGGTTTAAAAATGGAAGTCACATTAGGGTTTGGTGACAGCTAAGGTTAAAGTTGATGGTGGCTAGGGTTAAAGTTTGGTGGTGGCTAGGGTTAAGTGGCTGCTACTTTTAGGTTAGGAAATAATATATATTAAAGTGGTTTTGAGTTGTCTTTCATTCTTTCCTTTCATGGTTTTGAATGTACATAAAACCTTCAAAATTTGTTAGTTGTTGCAAGCCATAGTTTTGTCATTGTAGCATTAGAAACATACAACTTTTGTAATTTTTTTGTTAATTAATATAATTGTTGCATTTCATGAACTTTGAGTGTTTCATTTCTTATTTGTTTTCAAGTTGTTTCTAATAAGTTATGGGTTCACACCAAGCAAGAAAAAAGATATTGTGTTAGAACAAAAAGAAAATAAGAGTTTTGAGCTTATATTGCATAAAAAAGGGAAAATCTTTTTGAAAGAAAACTTTTAGTTTGCAAACTGAATGGGAGTCATTTCCAAGTGGTGGCATACAAGGAGTTTGCAACATTTCCAAGTGAGTGACAGGTGTTGTAAGTTTTCAAATGTGGAAAAATGTTCTTCAAGTCTTTAAGTTTCAAATTTTAAATTGAAAGTGTGTGGATGAAAGTTCTTTAATTTGTTGAGAGTTTCAACATTGAAATTTGAGGTGTGTGGAAGAGAGTTTTTCAAATTGTTAAAAGGTTCAAAGTTCAAATGTCTTAAAAATTTACAAAAAGCAAATATCAAATTTACTAAATACCAAATAACCCAAAAACGTAAAACTATCAAACCCAAAATATCACAAAGCACAACTATCAAATATCACAACTACATTTTAACAACTACATTTTACTAACTGCATTTTAACAATTACATTTTAACAATTAGATTCTACCAACTACATTTTACTAACTGCATTTTAACAATTACATTTTAACAACTACATTTTAATAACTACATTTTAACAACTACATTTTAACAACTACATTTTAACAACTAGATTCTACCAACTACATTTTACTAACTACATTTTACTAATTACATTTCAACAACTAGATTTGAACAACTAGATTTCAATAACTAGATTTGAACAACTAGATTTCAATAACTAGATTTGAACAACTAGATTTCAACAACTACATTTTAACAAGTACACTTTACGAACTACATTTTAACAACTAAATTTCAAGAATTACATTTTAACAACTACATTTTACCAACTATATTTTAACAACTAAATTTCAACAATTACATTTGAACAATTACATTTTAACAACTACATTTCAACAACTACATTTTAACAACTACATTTTAACAACTACATTTCAACAACTAGATTTCAACAACTAGATTTCAACAACTAGATTTCAACAACTAGATTTCAACAACTAGATTTCAACAACTACATTTTAACAACTAGATTTCAACAACTACATTTTACCAACTACATTTTAACAACTACATTTTTACATAAATATATTTACATACATGTACACATATTTAGATACATTATTAAATATCAACTACACCAAAGGTAAACTATTTTCACATTCATGTTATATATCTAGATAAATCAACATATATCCAGAAAAATCTAGAAAAATCTAAATCAACCTAGATATATCTAGAAAAATCTAGGTAAATCGAGATATATCCAGAAAAATCTAGAAAAATCTAGATAAACCTAGATATATTTAGAAAAATCCCATGTTTAGGGTTTAGGTTAAGTTTTTTGCCACTGTTATAAGTTTTAAGTGAAATTTCAAGTTTGTGTAAATTTTTTAAAAAAATGTTTGAAGGTTTTTCTTCTAATGGTTTTGTTTTGTGACATATAGTGATTAAGTGGGAGAGATTTGAAGTGAAATCTTCAAACATTAGCAAGTTTTCAACTTGAAATTTTTTCCATTTACAATTCATTTGAATAGAGATACACATAATGTTTATTTTAACGTTTATGTTCAATAAAATGTCGTTTTTCCAAATAAATTTTTTGAAGGTCATGGAAAAGTTTGATGCTGGCAATTTTCACCTTTGGAAGTTCAAGATGCGCATGATGCTTTCTAAACATGGGTTTTGGAAATTTGTTGATGGGATTACAATAATCCCTGATGATGAAGATGAAATGACAAATTATAACGAAAAGGTAACCAAGGCATTTGTATTATTTTGTGAACATTTCACGGATATCCAACTTGCACACATTCAATATAACGAAAATGTCAAAAGCGTTTAGGAGTCATTTTATGGTGTGCACAAAGGCAAGACCATAAAAAACAAGTTGTTTTTTCGAAGGAGTTTTTTTGCGATAATCCCGAACCTTTTAAATTAGGGCTTACTTTTTCCTTGTGCAACATTTAACAAGGTGCCCAACTATTTCGTAAGTGTAACACTTAAATATACTCGTATTTGTTTTTGATTTTTTTTCACGAGTAACTTCCTTTCTTTTGTTGTTGCGTGGGGCGTTTTTTACTTTTTTTTTTCCTCCATGAAATCCCCTTGTCATGCGAATTCTTTTCCTTTGAGTTCATAATTGATGTGAGGCTACTTTTGAGATAGGGTCATTTTTCATGCACTTTGCCACCTGTAACAACTCTTAGCACTTTTTTGGCATTTTGAGCTTTTAGAGGATTTGCTTGCGCGTTCAAAATTGTAAGCCATTAAAAAAATCACGTTTTTAGTGTACTTTTTTTTCATTTAAATTAGATATAGTAAAACATTAAAAATTTACATATGTTTTGTTAGTGAGCCCAACCTTTTTCTTCACTTTAGTGCTAATAACTTCAGCCCATTTTTTTGGATTTGGTTATGAGGTGTGAATCTCACATAAAATTTCACATTAAACCTCGTTTGAGTGATGGTAAGAATTGATTCTAGGTTTTTTAAAAAATATATATTTTAATAACTTAAGGCATGATCTTGAAAAAAATGATTGAACCATTTACATTTTCTCATTATTTAAAGCTATTATTTGGTTTTCAAAATATGCTTTAAGTAAGGTGAACCATTATCTATTTTTTTTAAACTTGTTTTCGTTTTTAAGAAAAAGTTTAAAAAAAAAAGTTTGAACATGAAGTTATTAATGGCTTTGGGTCTTTCCATAGGTTTCTGATGAGGTTTTTTGGCGAGGATTTAATCATCTTGGCCTTAATAAAATTTTCATTAACTTTATCTTGTGTCATCATCATATTTTGCATGGTGACTACAATTTTTCGAATATAAGTCATGGGTAAGTCCTTCAAAGTGGATTCATTTCATTTCATTTCTATTTCAATTCCTTTTTATCAAGTTTTAATTCGGGCAAGTTTCATTTAATTTTTTTTTCTTCATGCTTTCATTCTTTATAGAACTTTCGAAAGGAATGTTTAGAAATACTCATCTTTTGAGTGTAAAATGTTCTAAGTGATATTTCCCATTCCTAGGTTCACCATCTTCTTTTTCTTTTTGTTTTGTGTCATTGACATTCATCATTTTATCTATGGGTTTAATATGTTTTTCACCATTCATATCATCTTAAACATGATGTTTAAAAACTTAAAATTGATAGTTTTTAAAAAAAAAATGATAAGATATTTTAAAAGGTGAAAGAATGTATTTTTACATTCATACATTTTTATTGTTACTTTAATGAATTCCCTCATTATTGAATTGTGAATTATCATCATGCAATGATTTTACAGGTGTCATTAATGCAATGCATTTTCATGTCGTGTTGTCATTTTATGTCCTATATGAATGATGGTCTCACTTTTAAATCGTTAATTGAAAAAAATTAAGATTGAAGTTAAACAAATAAACGATAGTTTCAAAAATGAAATAATGAAGACCGTGTGAAGGATTAATGAATAGATATTATATTTGGTTTAGAATAAAAATCAAAATGTTGAGTTAGTGCATCATAAATTTGATGTTCATACTTTAACTTTATAGTGTACCCATTATAAATAACAAAATCACATAATTTAATTATATTTAATTTTTTTACAACAATAAAGTCCATTGCAATTTATGTTAATGAACACATTACCATATGAGTCCCCTCATTAAATATGCCAAATCATTTATAACTTTTCGTTTAAGCATTGATTTTAACCATTGATTTTAACCATTCAATTATAATATTTGTGAGAACAAACATTTTTCAAAAAAATGTTAGATGAAAATTTAAGTGGTGTGCTGAAATTGTGAAAGATATCATACATATCAATACAAGAAACTTAATAAGGTCATACCATTGAATCTTTCCCCTTAATGATTATTAAAAATTAGTTAAAAATAACCTGAAAGGTGTGAAATTTTTTGACTTTAAGTAATTAATGATTTAACAAATTTTTATTATGACTATCAAAATCATTGACAAAACCATAATTCATAAATCATTTTATAAACAAATAAAAAATCAATTCATTTACTAAATTTCATGATCAAAGTTCATTATTTTTGTGCAAGGGTTTTAAAATGTTAGTTTGCAAAATTGAATAATTACGATTCACTTTAATGAAGATGATTACCAATTTGTACATGTAGATGAATTTTGAAGAAATCATCATCACTAAAACAAAATTAAACTTATTAAAAATCATAATCTTGTAAAATTTTATGAGTTGTAAGAAGATTTATTCAAGGCAAAAACAAACATTTAAAAAATTTGTTCATTCAAATGGCACCATCTTTTAAGAAGGAAATGGAAAAAGGTGCTACAAATCATGGAAAATAAGAAAATATGTCGATAATAATCAAAGTTGCTTTAAAAATAATGACCATAATTTTAACAAAGGTAAATAAAAAAGATGATGTTTTTAATTATGGACTAATTGATATTAAAATTAAAATTATGAATGAAATAATTCTTATATTACAATGCAAAATAATTATACTATTATCCTTATGTTACCCATGAACCATTTAAGTCAAAAATTACTAATACAAAAAATAAATAAAATCCAACCTTAAGCATTGATGCGACTTTCATGCAAACTAATTCATGCAAAAATATTAGCATTATCAAATGCATAGGTTCAAAATTATATGGACATAAAGATGATGAATCCTTTATTCAATGATTGGTGCAAAATCCTTACAAAAAAAAAACAAGATCACCATCTATTTTATCAATGCAATTGAATTGTTTGAACTAAATAATGGTTGTTTAAACTTAATCACATTGATGAATGACATTTTTGTGAAAAAATATGTATGGCTTTGAAATAGATGGTATTTAAATAAACGATAAACAACATCATGAAAAATGAAATTATATTATTTCATCATTACATTTTTAACAAACATCAAATAGTTTCCAAATAAGTCTAAACATTTTCATGTATTCACCTAAGCTAAACATAATTTTACAAATTTTATACATGTCATAAAAAATGATTGAATCAAGGTTTTAACTTATTATGAAAATAAAAAATTTAAATATGTTAAAGATCATTTTTATTTAAATGAAGAGAAATTTAAGAAGTGTAAAACTTTGTCATAGAATATTAAAACATATTTGTTTCATTCTATAAAAACTTTAAAAAAAATTCACCACAAATAGCCCAACATATAAGTCTAATGATTTTTAAAACCAAATATTTTGCTAAAAAAAAGTAACATTCATGAATTTATGAACGTAGACAACTTTTGATTTCGCCTCGACATGGGTGAGATGTGAATTTCGAAAGATAAATGGAAAATTAATTTTTGGCTTTTAAAATTCTTTGTTTCCGAAACTTATGCACATTTGCACACATATAACTTTTTTTTCTAAAAATTCAATGGTACAAAATTCATGTCAAATTGAGACTATATGTATTTATGAAAAATTTACAAAAATATCTTCATTTTTTATTTTTTGACAATTGATCAATATCAACCTTCAAACATAAAGGAAGAAAAAGGAAGAAAAAAGGGGGAAAAAAAAGAAAAAAAAAGAAGAGAATGGGTTATTTATGATAAAAACAATGGCCTCTTCTTGAATGGTTTTTTCTCTTTTCCTTTCCTTGACACAACAAACTCCAAGGTCCAAGCTTTGTTTGGGTTTAATTTTCAAACGCATTATCATGCGAAAATCAATTTTTATAAATCACAAAATCATTAAATGAAATAGACCAAAGATGCCCCCCAACTACATTTCCTACCTATGTACAACATGAACAATGAAAAAAACCAACAAAAAGACAAACCCAAACCATGACCATGCCATGCAACATTGAAAACAATATTTACTCCACATTTGTTACAACAAATCCTATGCAAATAATTGAACTTTTCGAATTACATAAAGTTCAAGAAGTCATTTTTGATGATTTAAAATAAGACTCACCTATGAAAACATAAGAATCCAAGCTCAACAAAACATCATATGCAAAAAAATAAATTGACATAACATTAAAAAATTGCAAAATAAGAAAACACTATTTACCATGAAATTTCAAATCATTAAAAATGATTTGAGATCACACAACTTTGAATTATATCCCAAACACTAAATATTTAAAATTGTGTTCACATTGAAATTGATTTCACAATTTTTACCCTATTTTACTTAGAATGAGTAAGATATAAACATATAATTGACATAAAACTCTTGAAAAGTATTTTAAAATTAATCAAACATTGTGTCACAAAATCACAAATCATTTTTGAATTAAGGTGATCCAAAAAATGAAACTTTGACATTCCTAATGGTACCATGCAATCATACTTTGCCCCCAAGAGAATGCATTAAAAAAATCTCTAAATAATAAGAATATTGTTTTGAAGCACTTGCCATGCTTGATCAATATTCTAAACATGTAGCACAACAAAACCTCCAAGAAGTCACATTTCGAACATCATTAAATATTAAGAATATTGCTTCCAAGCATGTGTCATGCTTGATTAGTATTCTAAATATGAAGCAAAACAAAACTTGGGAGTAAACACATTTTTGAAATTTTTGAAATTTCAAGAACATTGTTTCAAGTACTTGTCATGCTTGATCTATATAGTGGAAAGTAAATAATAAAAATTGAAAGAAAACACAGATCTTCCTCAGGAAGGGATTGTCATATTAAATGTTGACTCATGTCCTTAGTGCTTCAAATAGTTGCAAATCATTTTGAATTGGATAGAAAGAAAGTTGAAGAAAGAAATCGAGATCTGCCATCTTCAGAAAGAGATTATGGTATTGAATGTGGTCCCATTTGCCCAGAGAGCTGCAAAAAAATTCTCAACTGGATAGAAAGAAAGCTCAAGAAATAGCTCAAGATTGGCCATTTTCAGTAAGGGAATATTACCTTTGATATCGAATGCAGACAAAATGTCCAAGGTCTCAGAGACAGGCTCTCTGAAGCACAAAGAAACATTGGATCCTCCCTCGTCCTGGTTGGCTTACTCTACATACTACTCTTGCTTCGATTCCCAATTGCCCAAACAGCTGCAGCAGAGAGAGGTACAACTCCATATGCAGCAATGCGAAGCAGCTCCTCTTTCTCTTTTGACAAAGCTCCAATTCGTGACCAGTCTCCACTATACCTACACACCCACAAATTTCCCACCCTTTCTTGATATTCTTGGTGCAATACCACTGCAACCAAATTTCAACAGAAGGAGTAAACAGAGAGTTCATGCAAAATTGTCATGGTATCACAAAAGCATGTTGCATTTTGAACACAACTAAAATGCTCTAGGAATGTGTCAGGCTCATCTGCACTCAGGACCACTTTCTCTCTCTACAAGGCAGCTATTCAGGACTACTCTCTCTACAAGGAAGCAATTCTAAATGTTTGATGCAAGTCCGTAAAAAGAAAAGAAATCCAAGTGTACCGCCACAACAATTGTGAGCACAAATCATAACCTCCTCCTCCTTGCAAACTGATCAATCAAATAAACACATAAATCAAAGAGTGCAAAGACATTGAGACATCCACACAAAAGGGAAACATACCCCGCGTCTATGAAACCAAGTGTGAAGACAACGATGACCGTTTGCAGCAAAAGCTCCACGCTCAGAAAAGAGGAGTTGCTGGAATCATCATCCTCTGTACTCCCATCTTCGTTTCTCTTCTCAGCTCTTGGGGTGGAGATTTTGTTCTGTCTTCTTCTTCCAGTTGTATTGCGACGACGATTAGTAGTAGTACTAGTAGTCATCGATGCAAATTGCGAGCCATCTCCGCAAGTTGTGGAGAAAGCATTCTTCCGACCCGATTCAGTCGCGAGGGTCGATGCATTTGCAGTTTTGGAATTGTGGGTCGTTCGCTCAACGGTTGGAACGTTTACACTCCAGATGGGTCTAACCTTCGAGCCAGCAACAAGAATGGATTGCCTTTGCAGACTATTCGGAATTCTACTCGAGCTGGCAATAACCATAGCCATGGTTTCTAACAACAATCGTTGAGGAGGATGTGCTGCTACCGCCTCTTCTTCTTCTTCTCTTCTCCCCAAACCCTACTTTTCTATACTAAAAACCAAGCTCCTTCCTAAGCTCAAACCAAAACCTCGAATCAAAAAAACGATTTAAACCAAACCTCCACTCGAATCAATAGCGGAAACTGTTCCATCTCCTGAGCTGCAATCACCCACCCTGCAAACCCTTAAATATTTTCAAGCACTTCAAATAGCTCCAATTTTCTGAATTGATTTGAGAGTTTTTCTGCGTCCATATGCTGTTCTGGTAGCATCGCCCCTCGGATCTCACAGACAAATTCTCTCTTTCTGCACAAAAATCAAGTTTGTGACCACAACTCTTAACCGCATCAGTAGCAAGACTGCATCGATAACAAAAGGATCTGAGGGTACTCAGCTTGCACCAGAATCTTCTTCCTAAAATTCTTTCCTTTTCATGGGAGCTGCAGCAAGCACTTGAAAACACAGGCTGAAAACACAGGTTGAAAACACAGGTTTTGCTGTTTGCAATATAGCTGACTGAGGAATCACAGGCTTGAGCGCAGCGATAGACACAGAAGAGGAAAATCCAGACATCAAAACAGACTAGTTGTTACTGTTCCATGTGAACCTTGATAGAAAAATACTCGTGCAATTGTCTACAGGGAGAATGCCAGTTGTGCATTCCATGAGATTGTATGCACAACGTAATTGAGTCAAGATGCGTTTGTTTCCAGATAGGTATGCATTTCGCACATGTTCCACCTACATGATATCAACCTGGCTCTTTGCCACACCTGTGGTCTCAGATATAGAGTTTCTGCAGAAAAGATATATGTTGTTGTTTAATTTGTCTTTGTAAGAGCTGAAGGTTTTCATTTTCTTATCTTTGTAAGACTTGAAGAGTTTCTGCAGAACAGAAATATGTTGTTGGTTTTATTTGTCTTTGTAAGATCTGAAGGCTTTCATTTTCTTATCTTTGTAAGACTTGAAGAGTTTCTGCAGAAATGAAATATGTTGCTGTTTAATTTGTCTTTGTAAGAGCTGAAGATTTTCATTTTCTTATCTTTGTAAGACTTGAAGAGGAAGTGAAGAAACAACAAACATCCCCCCCAAATAGAAACACCCACAACCAGACAATGCCTGCCAACATAAGGGTGCAAACATGGTTCTTGATTTTACACAAGCAATTTGTTTTGGATCTTGCAGGTGACTTAAACCAAGGGGCAACTGTTGCAGGAGATTCACCATCGGAGAATCCTTCAAGAGTTTGTGAGCTGTGGAAGAAGATTCTGCCAGATGATCTGCTTCAATGAGCAACTTCCTTTGTGAGGGAGCCGAACAAGCTTCCACAAACACTCATCTCGAAGGTATCTTAATTTCTATTGCCAATTGCTGTTTCAATGTTTGCTGACAAACAAGAATTTTCTGGCTGGACAATTCTTCTTTGGTGCACGTTGTGCTTCTGTGAGGACTTTTTGTTTTTTCCAGACTTGTAGTACATTGTTGTGAGGATTTTTCCTGCAGGCTGATTGGATTCCAGATCTTTGATCAGCTGCAGTTGAGCATCAGATTCATGGCATGGGTCTATGCTGTGATACATCCAGGATATCTGAATCACTTGAAGGATTGAAAATGAAAAGAGAAAGTCACAGAAACTCCAGAGGCAATGGCAAGGCCGTAAGGGAACTGTGTAAGGGAGGCAGGTTGAAGAAAGTGTTGCAGATTCTGGATCACAATGATCCAGAAGGGAAGCAAGCATACTCAGGAGCAGCTTATGCTTCTTTGCTGCAAGCCTGTAACAAATTGAAAGCTGTTACAGAGGGAAAACAGATTCATGCACATATCAGCAAAGCTGGATTTGAGCCAGACATCTTTCTTTGCAGCACTATTATCAGCATGTATACCAAGTGCCTGAGTGTTGCAGAGGTGATGGAGGTGCTTGACAAAATATGCTGCAAAGAGACATTGTCTCATGGAATGCTGTCATTGCACGGTATGCACAGAATGAATTTTCTATGGAAGTTTCGGAGCTCTTTGCACAAATGCAACAAGAAGGTTTCTAGCCAAACAAGATCACATGCATCAGCATTCTCACTGCATGCTCAGGCAGTGCCACAGCTCTTGAGAAAGGAAAGCAAGTTCATGCTTACATAGTCACAAACAGATTTGGAGCAGATGTCAGTGTCAGGAATGCTCTTATCAGCATGTACAGCAGGTGTGGCAGCATTGCAGATGTACGCCAAGTCTTTGACAAAATGCATACCAGAGATGTAGTCTCATACAATGTTGCAGCTTATGCAGATCACAGGCGTGGAATGAAGGTGTTGGACATCTTCTTGCAATTACAAGGACATGGCATTCAACCAGACAAAGTTAGTTTCATGAGCATTCTAAATGTGTGGGACAGTCCTGCAGTTTTGAGACATGGAACCTTCATTGTTGATGTGGGATTTGAATCCGATATTTCTGTTGGGACTGCTCTGATAAGCATGTATGCCAGGTGTGGGAGTGTGTTGAATGCACAGCAAGTCTTTGATGCATACCCGCTATGTGATTGCATGGTATGCAATGATTGCAGGATATGCTCAGCAAGGGCATATTGAAGATGCATTTGAGGTCTACATCCAGCAAGCTGGGGTAAGCCCAAACACAATCACATATTTGAGCATCCTTTCTGCCTGTGATAGACCAGAAACTAATGAGCCAGGAGAGATCATTCATACACATATTGTCAAAAGTCAGCTCGAATCACATATTCCTGTGGGAAATGCACTTGTCAGCATGTATGGCAGATGTGGGAATTTATCTAAAGCAGCACAAGTGTTTAACAAGATGCAGAAACAAGATGTGGTCTCATGGAATACAATCATTGCACAATATTCTCAAGATGGGCACTGTGACAAGATGCTGGAGCTATTCGGTAGGGTGCAAAGACAAGGCATGGAGCCTGATAAGGTTACTCTCAGTTGTGTTCTTGGTGCATGTATCAGTCCCATAGACCTAGAAGAGGGCAAGAAGCTCCATGCTCATGTTGCTAGAAGTGGAGTTGAGTCAAATGTCCATTTGGAAAATGCTCTCACAAGCATGTAGGCAAGATTTGGGAGGGTGGCAGATGCACTCCAAGTGCTCAACAGAATGTTGACATGGTGTTTTGTATCTTGGAATTCCATGATAGCAGGCTGTGTTCAGCATGGGCAATGAGTATTCTGTAGAATTATTCCAAAGAATGCAACAAGAGGGTGTGAACCCAGATTGCATCTCCTTTGTCAGTGTTCTCAATGCATTCACCACCTCGACTGTGCTGGAGTTGGGCAAGTTTGTCCAAACACATATCATCAAGCAGGGACTTGACTCAGATGTTGGCATAGGGAATGCACTTTTCAATACATTTTCAAGGTGTGGGAATCTAGCAGATGCATGTCAAGTACTAGATGGAATGCCCAGATGCAATGTTGTTCCATGGACTGCAATGATTTCTGGATATGCCCAGCATCAGCATGGTAAAGCTGTTTTGGTGAATTCAACAGGAAGGCTTGAAGCCAAATGAGGTCACATTCAGAAGTGTTGTCAAGGCATGTGCTAGCCCAGAATTCCTGGAGGAGGGCAATTGAGTTCTTGAACACATTCTCAAAAGGGGCTTTGAGCTTGATGTTGGTGCAGGGAATACCCATGCCCTCATCACCATGTATGCCAGGTGTGGAAGTGTAGTTGATGCTTGTTGAGTACTGGATAACATGCCAGGACCTACCTTCATGGAATAAGCTGATTACAGGTGTGCTCAGCATGGTTATGCCAAAGAAGCATTCAGATCTCTATGTGAATTGCAACATGAAGGTTTGAAGCCAAACAAGTTCACTTTCACCTGAATGCATGTGCCACCTTGGGAGCACTGGAAGAAGAAATCTACATACATGATGACATTGTCAGTAGCAGGTTTGAGTGGGTTCTGCACTTATAGCCATGTATGCTAAATGTGGGAATCTTGAAGATGCTTGTCAAGTGTTAAAACGGATGCCTGTATGACAGGTGCTTTGGAACTCACTGATAGCTGGATATGCTCTGCATGGACTTGGTAAGCCAACACTTGAGCTCTTCAAACAGATGCAAATAGAGGGGGTGAAGCCAGATGATGACACTTTTGTGGCTGTCCTTTCTGCTTGTGGCCATGCAGGGCTAGTGGATGAGGGTTACTGCCACTTTCTCTCAATGACCAAAGATCATGGCATTGTACCAACAGTGCAACACCATGGCTGTTTGGTCAGCCTTCTTGGTCATGCAGGGTGCTTCAATGAGGCAATGGAGTTTATTGCTGAAATGCCTTGTCAACCAGATGCAATGTTATGTGGGACCTTACTTCGAGCTTGTAGAGTTGATTGTGAAGTGCAATTAGCTGAACATGCTGCACATGATCTCCTCAAGTTGGACCCACAAAAAGCTTCAGTTTTTGAGCTGCTATCAAAAGTTTATGCTGCAGCTGGTAAGTGGGACAATGTAGTCAAAATACAGAATCTGATGAAAGAAAGAGCTGTAAGAAAGGAGGCAGGACACAGCTGGATTAAGGTCAGGAACAGGGTGCATACATTTGTTGCTGAGGATATATCTCATTTCCAAACAGAGATGTATGCTATGCTTAGGGATTTGAGTAAGCAAATGAAAGATGCAGATTATGTGACCAATACAAGCTTTGTGTTGGACGTGGATCAGCAGCACCAGCACCAGCAAGAGCTCTCTTTCTACTACCACAGGGAAATGCTAGCACTCAATCTTTGGGCTGATCAGTACATCTCCTGGGACCCCAGTCTGCATCTTCAAGAACTTTCAAACCTGTGAGAATTGTTGTATTGCAACAAGGTTCATCTCAAAACTGAAAGCTCATAAAAATCATTATAATGGATTCTAGTTGCTTCCATTTTCTCAAAGACATACAGCAGTTGTGTGGAGAGGTTTTGCAAATTGCAGTACTGGAAAAGATGGAGATGCATTTTTCCTGGTTTCTCCAGTGCCCCTTAGTCACTGAAGTTGCTGTAACCCAAGCATCTCTGAAGACATTCTGCTGAATTGTCAGTGACTTTTGAGCATTTGTGGGGAAGTAGAAACCTTGCATTGTTTCTACTGGGTGGTTGGTGGGCAAGTGCACAATGTGATTTCAATGGAGCAAGGTGGTTTCAGTGTTTCCATGCATATGTGGTAACTGTTAGCAGTATTCTTTTGAGTTTCCATTCTGCTGCACACTTGGAGACAAAATTTGTTTGTTGATGGCTGAATCTGGAAGTGTTGATGGAGCAAACAGAGCACATCAAAAAGGTTGTGCAAGCACAGCTGAAGATGTAAACAATGCAGGAGATAACAAGCATGTCCACACATGTGCAATTGTGGCTTAGTCTCTACTACAGCAACAAAACCACTATAGACCTCATTGATGAAGTTGCAATGGGAGGCCTGAAATGGGATCCAGAAGCCCAACATTGTCTGCATCCAGCACATATGCACCCTGTCCAGGACGAGTGCAGATAATGTAACCAAGCTCTCCAGGTGTCCTCAAAGGCATGACAGCACCAGCCATTTCAGCTGGGACAGGAATAGTTTGCAAATCCTGTTGAGAATCCAGTTGAGCACTCTTCAACACGCTTTGATCACCAACCACATAACTGCATTTGCAACAGGTGGATCATCGTTAATCCAAAGAAAAGACAGTGCTACAACAACAATGTACTACAGTGAGCTTTGATCAACACATATACTGGAGCAGAGTAATGGACTCAAAATTTGGTTGAAATGTGGACCTTGAAAGTTCAACATCAGGCAAAGGAGGGAATTGAAAAAGCAGACGTTGCAGCAGAAGCACTGCCACTTCTTGGTCACGTGCAAACATCACAGCATTTGGGCCAGCATCAAATGTGTATGCTACCTGTCCACAAACATCATGACAACACTAAAATCATGATTGATCAAAAACAGCAAACATTGAGTAGGGTGATGATGATTCTAGTCAAGTTTCAACTGAAAAGTGCTGCAGTGTGACATGTCTTAAGCTGGGTAAGCTTTTTGCAAAACAGATATGCATGTGATTGCATGCATAATTTTTCATACTGACGAATTGAAGCTTTGACTTCTGTTTAAAGCAGAATGATGGCCGTCAGCTGGACAAGTATGTTGGAGTGCACAAAGAGCATGACATCTTCCTGCAATTCTGAAGCAATTTTTCAACAGCCAAGAGAGAGGTAGTAGACCCTTTTACCTGTGGCTTTCCTGCAAATCGATTCCATCTTTCAACCAATCCTATCAATCTGCACAGTTGATTTGAATACTTCCCTTGAATACAACAAAACACTGGAATTTCTTAAGGTACAATAAATTCACTGCATAGATGCTTGCCGTGCAGATTGAGGCAGACAAAGTAGAAATCCACACCTTGACACAAACACCTACAAAAATACTCTCAAAATTGGAAGCTGCTTCCTTGATTCTTAGACCACAAGACAAGAATGAATATATTTATAGCAAGATATATGTTACCTTCGGGATGTGTCATTCAGATAGAATATGGGTGGAGATGTATCAAGACACGTAGCATGGAACTGATTGCTGTCAGCACAGGTGAGTTTTGCAAACTCTTCAAAGTCACAAGTTTTCACTGCTTCCTCCATTTGCTTGATCCGCTGAGGTACCACCTCCTGTTCACACCCATCCCCAAAGTGGTTGCACCACTGGCATCAGTGGCCAAGATGGAATCTACAATGGTACCTAGCACTGCTATTTACCTTCATTGTATAGCTAGCTTTTCACCTAGTGCTGCTATTTACTTTCATTATATAGCTAGCTTCCCTTTACTGGTTACTGTTGACTGCCACCTCTCCTGATGCATTGACAACCTGCTGTTCATAATGTCAACAGAAATCTATGTCCTTGGAACAGATGATCAAGGTGGGGGTTACCTGTGCCCGGAAGTGGAGAAGAGGACTGGTTCGAACACTTTCTTGCATACCTGCCGTACTGCTGGTCTCCTTCTGTCGTGAACTCACCTGCATCATCAACACTTTTCTTCTGCTGTTGGCACAAGCCCCCTAAAGACTAACAAACTTTTGTCATCCTCTACTCTCTTAACTACCAACACAAAACCAGAAGAAGGAACTTTTTTGCACCCCCAAGGCTCAGGGAAGCATCATTGCAAACCACTTCACAGTTTCCAGTGAAGCCAAACTCTCAAAGTGTCCAGACCCTTGAGGGACATTGAATGGTGAACTTCTTACGACAGCGATACTGATCATGAGGATATTCAAGATGAACTTCTTACAACAGCAATAATGATCACAAGGTCATCCCAATGTGTATGTTCAGCCAGCTGTGTTGCAATGCTGTCTTTTCCATCTACATCCTTCCCTTCGTCCAAAGAACAAAGTCAATTGTCAAGTTCAATGCTGAAAGTTTCTAAGACTTGAAGATGCAAAAGCTTTACAATTGGAACATGAGGGGGCACACAGGCCCCAAGCAATATTGTTTCAACATTGACCTCCCTTGGAACTTCTTGCTGACAAGACAGTCTCCTGTCGTTTGGGGGTGGAACAAGAGACCAAATAGTGAGGATGAACAAGCATGACAAGTACCTGACCCATGTTCCACTTTACAAAGCCACCATAAAGACTGCGACAAGCACTCCCAGAACCAAGTCTGCATCAATCCAAAAGGTTGGTCCATCAATCTCTCCAACCAGAACTTGCATTGCAGATTCTCAGAAAATGTGTAATCAATGAAGTCTCCAGGAACATAATCAAGGGAACAACCACAACCATAACCAATCCAACAAGTACCACAAAGGCTTCACTCATGTATGAGCTGACAATAGTCTCACAAAAGGATGCAACGCCTAGTGAAGTCCCACTCAAACTGCAAAGATGAGACAAGAGAGGATGATGGTTTTCTATTTATTCTCATATGTTGCTGCTCTTCTACCTTTCAAGTCAAGCTCCTCATTTGGACTGGAGAGAGAGAGAGAGAGACAAAGGATCAAATGCCAGTTTGTATCCTTTGCATACTAGACAGTTGATGATTTCCTGAGACACTATGCAATTTTACCGTGCAATTGCTGAGAGCTCTCCTTCGTATGTTTCTTTCACACCAAACAGCTGTGCAAGTGTGAACACTGCAGTGAAGATCAATTCCAAGAACACGCCTCAATACCAGCATGATACAATCATATAGAAAGTTATGCCAGAATGTTGAGTCTTGTGTTCATAGGACCTGGTTGTTCATGGTTGACTCAAAATGAAAAATTCACAGTGCTCAAGATGTGCATTACATGTCTATGAATTTGCAGAGAAATCTTGACGATCACAATTTGCACGGGAGGTTCATAGCTCCAGAAGAAGCTCCATGAAAAAACTCATTCTGGAATTGGTGGAGTTGAAGAAATGGCACCTAAGCATGCAAATCCAGCAGCTGAGGAAGCCAAGCCTGCAGCAGTTGGAAAGTTGTTCTCTGATGCAATGTGGACATGAACATTTGCCCAGTCCTGTTTTCGAATTGTCACTCCAGTTCTCTCATCCACCATGTCTGTTGCTCGAGCCCGCATCTCCCTCAAGCAGTTCTTGTACCTCACACCCTCCATTGACACTTCCTGCCAATCGTCATCATTATCACACAACAAACAAGAGCAACATGTATGGATGGGGGGGGGGTTAGGTTTGTGAGCAGGTAAGTGAATCCTTCCTGAAATGATTTCATCAAACTCCTGGCACAGGGTGGTAGAGATGGAGATAAACAGTCAGACATTTGCCAAAGACAAGCAGACCAGCAGAGGAGCAGGAAGAAGACTTAGCCATGAAATCCTGGCACTGGGTGGAGATGCACATACAATGTCAGACATTTCTGGAGACAAGCAGACCAGCAGAGGAACAGGAAGAAGACTCAGCCATGATGCTGCTTGGCTTGGCTAGCTCGACAAAACAGAAAACAGATCGAAAAGAGAAGGAGATCGTCAAGAAGAAGAAGAAGAAGAAGAAGAAGAAAGCAATATACAAACAGAAGAGGAGAAAAAAGACCAAAACCAGAAAAGAAACAAACAAGGAAAACGGAAGAGGAGAAGAGAGAACCAACAATCCAGAGATGATGCCTTCGGAAAACTATCCAGACATGTCATGATCTTGAGGAGAGAAGAAACAGAGTAGGGGAAGGGGAGGAGTACCTTGCCATTGAGCCAGAGTCGATCTGACTCGAAAGCAGGGCTTGCAGAGACTGTGGTGGTTGCAGAGAGATGGGCAGGATCAAGCGTGACACTGATGCTGGAGTTGATGGGCAAGATGAGCTTCTCGTCGCGCTTTCCCCAGTACTTGATGACAGCAATATTGCTGGGCGCTCGACCGGTTCTCGTCACCACCCACTCATTCCCTTCTTTCCCCATCGCAGAATCCAGCTCCCACCCACCCACACACAAACTGGAATAAAAGAAACCAGCAACGATGATCACAACCCACTTAGAAAACTTGAAGAAGCAGAAGACAAAACCTGCAATGATCACAACCCAGTTTCTAAACTAACTTGTAGTGTGTGTGTGTGTGTGTGTGTGTGAGTGTGCAAAGGAGAGAAAGATCTTGGCGGCTTTTGAAGCCTCTCTTGAGAACATCTGCATGTGTGCACGATGATGATGAAGGAACTGCCGTCAGGTTGTTCATTCACCAGTATCCGTGCACGTCGTAGATGAGAAAGGCTTTCTCAAGGTCCTCGACCCTTCGCTAGTGTCTTCATCCACGAAGGAATTCTGGGTAGCATCTAAACTCTCCACTTTGTGCCTTAGCGATGATCAAGATCATTTTTTTGCATGGAGCATGCGAATGCGATCATGCTCAACAAGACCAAGAAGGAGAAGAAGAAAACGAAGATGAAGAAGAATAAGAAGAAGAAGAAAAGGAAGATGAAGACGGAGAAAAAGAAGGAAAGGAAGATAAAGATAAAAAGAAGGTTTTTGTTGTGGGTTCTCTGTAGCAATCTGAAGCTTCTTTGATGAGGATATTGTGGAACAATACTGCGAGTGCTCATGTGAACAAAGTTTTGTGTTGCGAGAATCTGTGGGTGTGGAGGAGAATGATCAGGGATGATTTGCGGTTGGTTGGGATGTGGGGTAGTATAGGAGGAAGAGGGAGGAGGGGAAGAGGATCGAAGAGGCACACTTCGGTTTGTTGTTGCTGTCGTTGTTGATGTTGTGGTGGCGGTGGCGTCCTTCTGTTGTGGTGGTGGGTGTGGGTGACTTTAGATTGGCGAGAGATGACGGTGCTCACCACAGCTGCCAGGTTGCTAGCAATGCTGAGGGAATCGCACAACCCCATTCTCAAGCTGCATGCTTTGCACAACCTGAACCTGATTGTGGACCAGTTTTGGACAGAGATTTCTGCCAATTTGTCGCAGATTCAACGCTTGTGCGAAGATGAGCAGTATGATCATCGAGAGCTTGCAGCATTAGTGACGTCCAAAGTGTTCTTCCATCTCGGAGGATTGAATGAATCGCTCATGTATGCGCTAAGAGCCGGTTGCTTGTTTGATGTTTCCGACAACACCGAGTATGCCAAAACTCTGGTTGCCAAATGTGTTGATGAGTACATCTCACTGGCTCTTCGAGGAGGAGCTGCTACTACCACGGAATCGTCGTCGTCGGAAAGACAAGACGGGATTGTTGTGGATCCTCGCCTGGTTTCCGTAGTGGAACGAACGTTGGACAAGTGCATGGCGGATGGCAAGTTCAAACATGCTATCGGTCTTGCTCTGGAGTGCCATAGGCTTGACAAAGTGGAGCAAGCGATCATCAGGAGCAAGAATGTACCCAAGATGCTTTCTTATTGCCTCAGATTGCTGCAAACTTTCGTTAGGCGAAAAGAATTCCGTCATGAGGTGCTTCGTCTTTTGGTGAAGAATTACGAGAGTTTGCAACAACCGGATTACCTCAGCATTTGCCAATGCTGCATGTTTCTCGACGACCCTCAAACCGTGGCGTCAATCTTAGGCAAGCTTCTGAGAGGAGGAGACAAAACCGACGTTCTTGTAGCTTACCAAGTAGCATTCGATTTGTTCGAGAATGAGAATCGCAAGTTTCTTCTCTCTGTGCGAGATCGTCTCCCTGAGACTTCCAATTCTGCTCAACAACTGGTTTCCAACTCAGTAAACAATGCTGCTACTGCTGCTCCTCCTCCTCCTTCTGCTCATGTGATTATTATGTCTGGAGGATCTGAGCATGGGGCCACAGCCATCGAGGCAGAGATGATCAGGACTGAAGAAGAAGCTCCAAAACAAGAATCACACCGTGGGAAGGGACTTGCTGCAATCAACAGATCTACATATGCTCAGAGGTTGAAGAAGATCAAAGGAATTTTCTCAGGAGACACTCCCATCAATCTCACTCTGCAGTTTCTGTGCACTCACAACAGGTGCTACTCACAACAATTGCTTGCTGTATGGGTCTTGTTGCATCCTCCTCAATCTTTTCACACAATCAATAGGCAATGCAGCAGAAATCTTGACCTGTTTCATGTCTTTCTCAATCCCCTGAAGCTCTTGTCTTCATAGGGATCCTCCTTCCATTTGTCCATCACCACCCTGGAAAACTGCTGCACATAGTCATGTTCTTTTTTGAAATCTCTACAACATTCTCTTCATGCTCCCATACTAAGAGCATGCTTTGCAAAACCACTGAATGTGATGATGATCCAAGCAACCACAGACTTTTTTCTTGCAATTCTGATGACAGATCCAATCTCTTTGTATTGAGATCAATCAAGCAATCAGTGGAATCACGCAACAGTGTTTGCCACAGTGCAACAATTTATTCAAATGCACTCATGCATGCTGGCACAACAGTGGATACATTCCTGAGAGAGAACCTTGACTGGCTGAGCAGAGCAACAAACTGGGCAAAATTCAGTGCCACTGCAGGTCTCGGTGTGATCCATCGAGGTCATCTTCAAAAAGCAAAGGCGGTGTTGTCTCCTTATTTACCACAACAGGGAGGTGCAGGAGGCGGTGGATCTTCATTTCCACAAGGTGGAGCACTGTATGCATTAGGGTTGATCCATGCAAATCATGGAGAAGGCATCAGACAATACCTTCTTGACAGCTTAAGAAACACTGGCAACGAGGTCATTCAGCATGGAGCTTGCTTAGGGTTAGGACTTGCAGCAATAGGAACAGGGGATGAAGAAATCATTGAAGAATTGAAGGCCGTTTTGTACAATGACAGTGCAATAGCAGGGGAAGCAGCAGGGATCAGCATGGGATTAGTCATGGTAGGAACTCCAAGTGATAAAGCAGGGGAGATGCTCACATATGCTCACAATACACAGCATGAGAAGATCGCTCGTGGGCTGGCATTAGGGGTTGCATTGATGCTATATGGTTGTGAAGAGGAAGCAGATCCGGTTATAGACCAGATGACAAGAGATCCAGACCCAGTTCTGCGATATGGAGGAATGTATGCCATGGCCATGGCATATCGTGGCACTGCCAACAATACTACAATACGGCGTCTGCTGCATTTTGCTGTGTCAGATGTCAACGATGATGTCCAAAGGACAGCAGTACTTGCATTAGGATTTGTTCTCTGTTCTGAACCAGAGCAGACCCCTCGTATTGTGTCATTGCTTGTAGAGTCATACAATCCCCATGTGAGGTATGGAGCAGCCATGGCAATTGGGATTTCATGCGCAAGCTCAGGGTCCAACAAAGCGATCTCTTTACTGGAGCCCCTCATGACAGACAAGGTGGATTTTGTCCGGCAAGGAGCTCTCCTTGGCATGTCTATGGTTTTGTTGCAGACTACAGAGGCCCGCGAGCCACGATTATGTAGGTTCAGAAAGCAAGTTGAGGCAACAATAAGCAACAAGCAGGAAGAAACAATGACCAAAATGGGTGCAATTCTGGCACAAGGAATACTCAATGCAGGCGGATGCAATGTTGGAATCATGTTGCGATCTCGAACAGGACATGATCGTATGAATGCCATTGTTGGGATGGCAGTGTTTAGTCAGTTCTGGTTTTGGTATCCTCTCATCCATTTTCTCAGCCTTACCTTCTCAACCATGGCGTTTATTGGCCTGAATGAGGATCTCTGCATGCCTAAGTTTGAGTTTGTCTCTGATGCAAAGCCAGCTATGTTTGGCTCTTCTCCACCAGTTGCTACTCCTGTTGTGAGCACAGCATCCAAGATCAAGGTTCCTGCTCAAGTGCTTTCAACATCATCACGGGTGAAATCTCAAGGGATCCCCATGATGAAAGTCAGCAAATCGAAAGCTGGAAAAACCATCTTGCAAGAGGATGGTTGCTTGGACCTTCCTTCAAATTCCAAAAGGCCTAAGATATGCTCATCTCCAATAATTGAACCTGAACAACCAACTGCTGCAAAGGAGGAGGAAGCAATGGACAGAAAGTCTCAACATGAGGTGAGAGACCACCAACCTACAGCAAAGGATGAAGAGGAGTTCAGAGTGACAGTAAGAGAAAAAGGTGCTCCAGTAACCCAAAAAACACAATCACTGGAAAAATTGACTGAAGTTCTGAGCAACCCGACACGGATTATACCAGCACAGGAAAAATTTCTTAGGTTTCAAGAAGGTTGTCGATATGCACCGTTGAAGCTGAGACAAGGGCTCCTTGGCTTTGTGATGTTGAATGATTTAGCACCCTCAGAGCCTGTGGAACTGGTGACAACTGATGCAGCTATCTTCACTACTACACCTCCAATTACCTCTTCTGCTGCAGGCCTTTTTGCAGAAACAAGTGAGAGCCCCCTTGCTTTCAATCATGATTCTCACAGACCATTAAAATAGAAACACAATGTCATGGCATAAAACATGTCTTCCTAAACATAAACATCAAGTGATGGAGGCATTCAATTTCTCAGAGTCTCTCTGCAAAAGAGAGGATTACTCCGATATAGGTGTAAGCAGCTTGTCTGGGCCACAAATAGTTCCAATTCTCCATTGGGTTTGGGTTGCAGGTAGATCACTATGAAATGAAATGACTACGTTTCACTGAGATGCAGTATCTCTCTAATTGCATCAAGAGCTACTCCAGAACCAAGATGATATGGGATTGGACTGAAGAAGGTAACAAGCTTCTTAAATCCTGGAGACTTGGATTCCCCATTGGGATATCTAGTACAGTCTAGCAAATGTAAAATCACTAGAGTATGGTTAGGATCAATTAGGAAGCTTAATTCTTGCCACTTTTGAAAGAAAAGAATTTCACCACTATTTTGTGCATCAGCAGAGGATCATTGAATTGTGGGGTTGTTTCAATTTGATTTCACCACAGATTGATCATCTTCTTACTCCAGAACCTGATGTGTCAGAACCCAAGATGTTGTGTGTTCAAAGCTGATGGGTTTACAAGCTCAATGTAAACTCATATACATGTAAAATATGAGTATAATGAATCAAGGAAAGGATTGTTATATGCTTGCTTTTATGGCATGGTTGTTGTGTGCCTGACACTACATGGGTGCCTGACACTATCACAACTAAACGAGCCACACATAAAAACATGCATCTTTCGTGTTACAGAATGAAACTCATCTCCAAGTGCAGGAATCAAGGCCAAAAGCACAAACACACAACAAAAGCACAATTTTTCACATCAATCACAATCTCATGTTCATGTCATGCTCTGAAATCTTGTAACACGAAAGATGAGACTAAAAAAACTCCCTATTCTTGGGGTATTCACCCTCAGTCCCTCCCTGCCTCCCCTCCTCTCCAAAAACACAAAAAAAGCTGAAACTGCATTCCAACATCAAATACCTTTCAAAAAAACTAACATTCTGCAGCAAACACCCAACATGGTCCAAGTCATTCGAAGATATTGTAACAATTGGTCTTTACCATGTAGTGTCAGAGCATATTCCATTGCAACAAGAACATAAGGTTTCCACAATCACTTTAAAAGAAAATTGCACAATCTTTGAAATGTTATTTTGAGATTCTTGAAATCTATAATTGCTCATATTTGTTTGGGAAAAATGCAATGTACATGTACTATAACTTTACCCTTACAATCATTTACATGTACCCATACCCAAATTTTATATATTTCTGCAAAGCCAATGTACCTTTACCCTTACTTGGATTAGAGAAGACATAAGTTTTTTAACTTCATTGATTTTGTTTTATTTTCATTTAACATAACATGTTTGGATTTTTATATTTATGCATTAGTATCAACATACCCATCCAAGATTAATGTGAACAATTGTAATGGTCATGTACATCTGTCTAAGGATAAATGCACATGGATATGCATGACCATTGTATTCACATTTATGCCCATGCCAATTATTTGATTTACACAAACATATATTATTAAACTTATGTATGTATGCATTTCATAAAATTTCATTGCACTATCTGCATGGGATCCCTTTATATTTTGCCTTAATTTATGTGTGTCATGTTTTGTGATTTCGAATTTTACACTTGAGTGGCTTTACACAAATTTATAGAATCGTTACAACATATATGTGTAATTGACTTATGCTTAACTTTTAAAAAATTTACATGGATCAAATGACCCTAAACTAAATTATACACAATGTAAGGGTACTTTCTATTCCATTGAAAACTATTTCTTACAATAAAATTCTTTACTTGAATACAAACATCAACAAGTACGTTCTAAATTTAAAATCTAAAATGAAAAACAAGTTTGAAACATAAAAAGTGTTGCCATTTTCACAATTGTACAAAATGAAATGAGTTTCAAGGAAAATCCTCTTTCTACTCTTGTTGATCTACAACTATTTATTCTATAAACATAGTGTTGTTCTCTTTAAATAGTCACTAGCCAATAGGAAGTCCAAAATTTTAAATCAAAATAATTACTAGCTAATGGTTGAACACCAATTTTGTTACATGGTTCTTCAACAAACCGATTATCCTAATAGACTTATTAACCAATTACTCAACAGACTTGTCATCTTAACAGACCTATTACTAGTTATTCAAAACCGGTTACTTGTCTAACAATAACTTCAAATCCTCAAAATAACAATATATTATCGATTACCTATTGGTAACAACCGGTTCCTATTTACAAAAAATGAAAATTTGAGTTAACAACACATCCATATACAAGACCGTGGTTGAAATGTATGTAGATATTTACATGAGATGTAAATATGTTTTCACAAAAAAATTATTATTATTACTTGGGCTGCACTTTGTTACACACTACTAGTGACAATTTTCTTTCTTATTATGTTCCCATATGATTGTCAATAATTTATCATTATTTATGTCAATGTTAAATTAAATTTTAACTAATAAAAATATTGTGGACATGAAATGACACATGTTAATTTGCCTTTTCATATCCATGTTGATGGGTAATGAAAGGGAGTGAAATAGGTATAAAGATTAAAGATAGTTATTAGGAAGGAAATGAGATATTTAGGTTTGGAAATGAAGTAGTTGTACTTTGAAATGTTTTTGAAATTGTCCAAGGATGACCATATGAAAGATTATGCAAAATCAACAAGGAGCTTATGAAAAATAATAAAAAAACACCCATATATCAAATTTTCAAAAGTCTCATCATTGTAATTAATCCTACTATTCAATAATGTTGTTTGTTTGTTTTTGCCATGTTGAGATCTCCCAAAACCTCTTGGGCCCTAGTTGTGTTCTTTTATATTTATAGGAAAAGGATTTGATTGGTGAATATTAATGATTGGCCTCAAGTGATGACATTTCAATAATCTCTCATTTTCTTATGTCCATTGTTTCATGTTTATGGATGTTGATGAAAGAATAATTAACATTTTATGTTGGATGTAATAAACACTAATAAAAGTTCAAATCAAGGGTGTGAGTGGAGCAAGCTTTTTTATTTAGATGAATTTTCATCATTTGGTGGCAAAAAAAGGGGTTGTAAACATGTCCAAAGGATTTTTTTTTGGGAAAAAAACATAAAGTCACCATATTTTGAAAAACAAACCATAGGCTCTTGTATGTCACCACTATAAAATAGGGTTTGAAAAAAATTCTACTTTTCTTTCTAACCATTAACCAAATTTGGCTAAGTCCTCTAATGGATCATCACCAGTTCAGCTACTTCACAAAATTGAAGAATGGAGATGTTTAAGTTTTCACATTCAAAAAACAATTTAAAAAAATCAATTTGTTTTCAAGTACATTTGAAAATCTATATTTTTACAAGATTCATCATGAGGAAAAATGTACATATTTGATTGTCCAATGCCATTACTAGTTACATAGGTATGTGAATGAGACTTTAGGTTTGCAATGTTGTAGTTTTAGTCTATTTATGCACAACTTTGATTTACTATAAATAAAATATTTTTAAATTATTTTTCATTTGTATGTATTTGTGTTAATTTGATTACAAAGGCATACTTCTTGATAAAGAGTAGGACAAAAGCATCCTTACCACCATTCAAAACTATTTCAAAGAATTCCTCCAACTTATGGCAAAACTTCCCAAATAATATTCTTGATTTCTTTCCTTTTAAATGATGTTTTAATAATAATAAAAATTCATGTTTATTCAGTGCATGCCAAAATAATATATGGCTTAAAATATTTAGTGGAATAAAAAAAGATGGGAATGGTTACAAATTTGTTTTCCTAATTGTAATGGTTTTTTCAAAATATGCTTCTAAACTTTAGAAATTCATCACTAAATTATAACTACTTAATTATTATTTTAAGAAAGAATCAAATCAATTTCATCAAAGGTATCTTAAAAAATTATTTGCCAAGAAAAAACCAAAATGTGTTTCAAACTTGTGTTCTTGATAAAAAAATTCAAAGAAAGAAAACACATTTTACATTTTTAAAATTTTAAAAATAGAATGGTAAGGAAAATCAAAACAAAAAATATTTTTGATATCGTTAAAGTTCCAAAGCTTATACAAGTTGGTAAATCTACTCATTACAAAATTCTAACGAACATCCTTATTTAAATGTTTTTTATCTTTATATTAAATTCAATGGGCCCAATAAAATTAAGGTGTGATGTTTCTAATGGTACCACCCAAGGATGATTTCACCAAGTAAAATGTAAAAGTAATTCCAACATCACCTTATATTTAAACATTATTAATTGAATATTTCATATATCAAAGATGGAATTTTAAATTTTCATGTAACCCCACCTATAAACATCAAAAAATATCTTGTAACAAAATACCAAAAAGGAGAAACTATCGATGTTTTGATACATGGGTCAATCATTATGGCTAGCCAATCCAAAACATGCATTTATTTTTCTTAACACCTTTCCAAAGGAATTACTTATTTGCACACATTTGCCAAGTTATAAGAAAATTATTTTAGTGCAACAATTCATCCAAAATGCCTCACAAATAACTCACAAATGATAGTTTCAAAAATTCAAAGGACCAAACCCATTATCTTAAATGTTCAAAGTCAAGAATTAGATAAATTGCTTATATTTATTGCCAAAATTTCATAATATTATTTAATTGATGACGTGAATTTTTTAAAATTATGATATTTGTATGTTAAATTTGTTGAATGTGAATAATTAGAGAGAGAGAGAAAAAAAAAAAGACTTATCATGATTTGTTCTTTAAGGAAATATTATATATAAATAGTCTATCATTTTCACAAACAATTGATTTCTAATGCCAAATTTGTTGAATGTAAAAATAACAATAAAAATACAATTGTAAAACACCAAATACATGTTTACATTGTAGAATATGTTTGCAAACTTTCAACTTTCTTTTGAAACTTGTAGATTTTAAGATGATCACCAAGTAAAATAAAAACCTTGTTCAACCCCTTCATACCATGTGTAATTCTTGTGTTCAATGTGTTTGTATCCAATATTTCATATTCCCACATTTGACAATTAAATTATTGTATATGGTGTTTTTGCTTCATTTAAATTTTTTATTCCAAAAAACCTAGCATGTTCTTTCCATGTTTTGGTTGTTTAGTTCTAGAAAAATTGATTAGTGAAATGCTTGCAATTAGAAATTCAAAAATTTCAAGCACAACCAACATGACCATTGTTTTGACTAATATTACCCTTTTCCAAAGATTGGCCTTTAAATTTTTTTTATATAGTTCTAAGTGTGTTGCATATGAAATCATGTGCTTGGGGCAGATATATCCAAAGTTTCAAAATAATTCAGCCATTAGTGACTAGATAGAGAAAAAATGTTAATAACTAAGACATAATTTTTAATTGTTTTGAGATTTTAAAGGCTTCATATGAAATTAAATATTTATTATCAATAATTTTCATTATAATCAATAATTCAACTTGTGTTCCAATTTTATTTTTGGTTAGAAATTTTGCCAAAATTTTAAAAATAAAAATACAAAGGAAATATAATGTCACAATATTTTTTGGGGAAAAAAATTGCCAAAATTTGATTTTTAAAAAATAATTTGGATTTTAATTTGATAACATTTTTAAAATTAATTTTAGGGCCATTTTAAAGAAGGCTCCAAGTACCAAAAACCTAGGGACCAATTTGAAGAAAATTGAACCTTGAATTGGACCCTTCTTCATATTTTTTTTAAAAAAAAAACCCCAAAATACAATGAATGACATGTTTAAAAGCTTGGGGTCCAATTTGAGGGTCCAATATAAAAAATGTGTGATTTACATGTGAAAGGATTAGGTTAGCCTTTGGTCTTTTCTTGTTTTTTCTTCCTTTTCTTATGGTTTTTAAAATTTTCTGTTTTTAAAAAAAAATCTTTTTTACTTTTATTACACACAATGGATGAATGTAAACACAAGATATTGATCAAGCTCTATTTCTCCTCTTAGAAAAATGAGGTATAATACTTCACTATCCACCAAATTTTTTCTTGTTTTTTCACCTTCAAGATTTTTGTCTTTCACCACAACCACCTTCTTCCTTAGTGCTCTTTTCTTTGGAATGGAAGTTGGTTTATAGATCTCTTGTAAATCCAAATCCCTTTCCACTTGTGAAAATTGGCGTTTCAACCTTTCACTTTTTCCCCTACCTTTTGATTCATGTCCATTTCATGTACTTGGTAAGGCCAAAAATGCATTCCTTCTAGCAATAACAAGATCCGCAAAACTAGCCATTTCAACTCTAGAATTGGTCAAACATGGTGGAGCTAGTTTTCAACAATGTCATCAATCCATAACATGTCTTCCATTCTCACAAAATTTGAACAATAAGGGTTAAAGAAAATAGTGGAAAAGAACACCAAAAAAAGAGAAAAGAATAACCTTGGACCTTATCTTACACTTTGGTTTTCCAAACCATGAACTTTCCTTAAACTTTTTTTTTTGGTTCAAACCAATTGGTTTTCCCTCCAAAATGATGTTATGTAAGCTAAATCACAATTTGATTTGTCTCCATCCTAGACCTTCATTTAAAGGCATTGGGACCAATTTAAAGCTCTTGATCAATATGAATGTTCAATTTCATCAAACCTTGCTCATTGGACCTTTGTCTAAAGTGGCCCTTAAAAACTAATTAGATAAGTTTTGAAAACCTATTACCATTTAATGTTAAATCTTTCTTAAGATGCTAACCAATGAGACAACATTAGAATTTTGAAAAAAAATCATAATAAGGTCGTCTTATGACTATATTTAATTGTTTTTGTGAACATCTATGTAAAGGGATAATTTGAGATTTTGATGAAAATAATTATTATGTAGCAATTTTACTGAATTAGTATGGAACAACAAAAAGTTAACTAAATTTTTTTCACTAGTTTGCCACTTAGAAGAATGGTGAGCAACATCCCTTGCATAATCCAAAGAAAAAAAGTTGTTTGATTTGCTAAGATCCTAGGGTTAAGGATTAGGATTAGTTAATGTTTGGATGTGATTAAAGAATTATTCATTGATGGGCGGTCCTCATCACAGTCTTGTTTTGTTTACATTCAAATGTGTTCGGTGGACTATTATTCTCTTACATCATGCCATTGTTGGCTTTCACCAAATCTTTGTCTATTTAAAAAATTTCATTGTTATTGAACATCAAAGCTTTAAGTTCAATTCACCACCTTTTTCCTATGTCTGAATTTTTTTGGGTAGCCACCTTTTCTTGTTACATTGTTATAAATTGTGTTAGAAGTTGGAGTTGCAAAATCTTGAAATTTATGGACATGTGTTGCATATGTGAAAAATATTGTTGTAACAATTGATGTTGCCAAGTGAACTTCAATTCAACAATGGAGGTGTAATTTATAGGACAAATCACACTACAATGATTGAGTCTTAAACTACAATATAAGTACAATGTTGTTATGCATGGAGTTTTTATAGAGATACTCTTAGTTTTTACATATCTATGTAAGTCTCAAGTTCAAAATCAAGTATTTTCTTTTCTCAGGGTTTTTAGGTTTCAATAGCATGGCACCTTTGCAAGTATCAACTATTCAAATATAAGTGTGTTTTTTTAGTGTTGAGGTCCTTAGTGTTGTTAATGTTATTTCATTGAACTAAATTAGTACTATTGTTGTTTATAATGTGTCTTATTGCAATGTAATCCTTATTGATGGCAATGTTGTTGATGCAAAGGCTAGCACTTGTGAGCATTATGTTATAGGCATATTGTTGAGTTTAGACTTGATGTTTGAAGCTATCCCAATAGAGAAAAAAAGAAAGAAAAGAAAGTGAAGGAATCGGAAGTGAATTGAATATTTTAAGACAATTGGGCAACAAAATTTTCATGGGCAAAAATTGTCCTTGGTTTTGATGGGAAAGTGCATTTGCTTAGGTGTTGGGTGTGTACACAAATCATAGGGATACCAAAGCTATTGGTTCCCAAATTTGATAACATTTAAAAAGCATGTCAAAAGGCACAAATGCAAAAAAACCAAACCTAATTACATTGTGAGGTAGTATTACATGTTGCCAAATTCATAACATGTAAAAAAGGAATGGCTCTTCTTTAGTTGGGGAATAAACATAGTGGCAAACATTTTTGTTTTGGGGGAGTTGGTTGGAAAGAAGAAAAGGTAGTTTTTGTAATTTCTTGTTGTTTTTTGGCTTTTGAAACAAGGTCACCATCTCACTAACTTTGAGGCCATGAAGTTGTTTCAATTCTTGAAGGTGAAAAACACTCCAAAAAGACATTAGATTAATAATACAAGATGGGAAATTACACAAGACGTGCACCACATTGTTTGCATCATAATAAAAAAGTTATTCATTCATCAAGGTTCTTTGTTGTTAGTTTTGGTTAAGTGACAATAGTTGATAATTAGTTTTATGTTAAAATTAATGTTAATGCTAACCTTGTGGACAATTTCAAGCACATCCCAATTTTGTTGAATTTGGAAAAATTGGTCGGTGGTGGGACATTTGATAATTTGACCAATGTGATTTTCAATTCCTTGTTGGTTTATGGGGGCTTCATTGTGCAAGAGATTAGTAGCAAACTGATTTGTTTTTGTTCTAATGGTGTTGATTTTTTTTATGTGTCCACAATGGTGTGACCACACAAATTTGCAAAAAGACAATTCCTTTCATGCTTGCTATTCATTGTATTGCACATTGGATTAATTTAATTATTCAAATTCTTTCCAACCAACCCCAAGTGCAAAAGCTTAAAAGGTTTTTCATTCCACATACACATATTTCTCCTCTTCATTTAAAAGGCACCTTGATCAAAGCAAGCTTGTTAAGTTGTTGAAAACAAAGGGGAATAAGTTCTTGCACAATGTAAAGATTAGGTGGATTTCTATGTTGTTTCATGCCAAGAAGGTTCTTAAGGAAACAAGCCTTTATTTGTGCTTATGAATAATAATATCCTATATGCCATCCCAACAACAAAAACAACTCTTGAATTCTTGTGTGATGTTAAAGTTATCACAAGTTTCACTTGCATTATGTCATGTTGAAGGCAACACATGAACTCATCATTTGTTCAAAATTATGATACTTTTTGTTTGTGATTTTGTGGGAGTTGTGAAGATGTGTTATGTAGATTTGTATATATTTTATTGTGATTTAAAATAAGGTACATTGATTTATAATTCAAGAGTTTTATCGATCTTGTGAATTGTGCAAATGATGGGTTGTTGACAACTTGGTGAATTGATCTAGTTAGTAATATTTAGTATGCCATTTTTAATTTTCAAAGTCATTAGTACTAGATCCATTATTTGAATGCCTTTCAATAGGGTTCTTTTCCATGTGCATGTGTGATGAGTGGTAAGTTGTTGTTATTATAGTGGAATTGTAATGTTTTGTTGTAAATACTAGCCTTATTGAAAAGTTTGCATGAAGGTTTCCTATCTAAGAGTTCATGAATGTTATTGGGATCATTTATCATTAGTAAAGGTTGAATTATGATGTAGAGACCACATCCCATACCCATCTTGCTATGTTGAAGGTACAATACCATTTTGACAATAGTTTAATGATGAGGGCGGTACATGCTTTATTCATTGAATGAAACAAATAATGTGGAGGATAAGTAGTGCTTCTTAGTTGTGTCTTTTATTGTATCTAAGCTTAGAAACACATTGACAACTCATTTTGATTTGGTTGTCAAGATGTTTGTTCAAAATCATCATTCCGTAAATACTTTTCCATTTGGAGATGCAATCAAAGACTAGCATGCTAAGAAACAAAAGTATGCAATTGATGCTTAAATTATTTTACAACTTTTAATGTTACACATTGTTTTGAACTCATGTTGGAACTTGTATGCTTGTAAGTAAACAAACAATGCATCCAATGTTTTTATGATTGTTACAATATATATGAAAGTTGCATTTTTCTTGATCAATTTTTTGATGTGTGTTTTGTGTGATTTGGATTTTGGATTTATACAAAATGCTTGTAAGTTCTTGAAGTGCCCTCATATGTTTACTTTTGTATTGTTTGTGTAAATTTCATAATTGCCTTCAATTGTCTATTTGTTTATTGCATTGTGTTGGATATGCACATTGTTGGATCTTGTTGTTTTCTTGAATTAACATGAGAATGCAGCTGAATTTATTTGTTGTTTGTATAGACCTAACTTAAAATGCAATGGGCCAAATTTGAAAGTATTAAGGTTTGATTCTCCCCAAACCTTTGTTTTAATTGCACACAATTTTATTTTTTTAACAACATTTGTGATTGGAAGTTGTTATTGTGTTGATTTTTAGTATATAGATTCTAAGTTTTGCAAGTTCTTATTGTTGCCACATTTTGTACACAAATGTTGACATGTTTATCAATGAACTTTCATGGATGTAAAAAGGATTGTCAACTTTTTCACAAGTAAAAACACCATGTAACTAGTTTGCCTTGACAATTTTTTGTGTCACAATTATGTGTTACCATGAGTTTTTCTTGGATGCTAAAACACTTGTTCCATACTAACAATACATAGGGAAAAATCACATTAATTGCTAACATTGCCTACTACAATCAACATGTATGACCAGTTAAAAGACCTTGGGCAAATGAAAAAAAAATCATTAGTATGTTGGTATGTAGGGTGGTATACACGTGTAGAGTGTAGACTTAGTGCAAGAATAAAATGTGGTAAGGTGGTTTTAGGTGTTTGAAGTATTTGTTAGGGTTATTTCAATTATGTTTTCTTTGCCTCTAATTTGGTATATTAGTCGGAGTAAGGGGTTTTAGTGATTTTGTGTTTGGGGCTTATCCAACTACAAGACTCTCAAAACACATGTTTGTTTTTAAAAATTTAGGAAGCCATGTATGAAGTATGTATACTGCATAAGTCTCAGCATTTTTCCATTTTCTTTTTATTGAAAAATGCTTATGTGAAATGAATAATATTTGCATGATTTTTCCATTTTCTTTTTATTGAAAAATGCTTATGTGAAATGAATAATATTTGCATGATTTTTTGAAATCTCATTTTATTGTGTATTGAAACATTATTTGTATAATTGTTGGGAATCCAAATCCATCATTGTAACTGGTTTTGATGGTCCATTCAGGCAATTTTCGAGGCTCTTTCCTGGGTGGGACAAATAGCCCATCTGCTAGCGTCAATTTTTGTGTTGTTAGTGTCCCCTTTTAAAAAAAAATCAAGAACTCCTAACACAACTCACATGTGAACTGTCGATGTTAAAGCTGGTTACACTTTGGAATAGAACTGGGAAGAACGTATTGGCACCTAACTAAACCATGGTTCAACCTGCTAGGCTCAATGTGTTCCGGGGTGGAATGGGCACCTTCCATAGTACAAAAAGAATAACGATACAAAATTTTTCTCATTGAAACCCACCTTCATGTTTGACAAATAACCTACTCACATAACCGGATGACTCTTTTTTGTGCATGATTCTTGTTGAACTATGCACACTAGATTCAAAAGCTAAAGGGCGCCAAGCCAAGTTCCAACATACCTAGTAGTAGCATATGAGACACATTGGTCATTTGATTTCAAGCATGGATTCATTCTTTAGGGGTGTGTTTATCTTTTATAATTTATACGTCCATAGATTACATGTATGATTTTGTTACCGGTTGATAATATGTAAGGCCACAACATAGAAAATTTGTTTCTTGTTTCCAAATCCCTTTGTTATGGCTATTGTAACGTCTTCAATATGGTACATTACAATGTCGTTATTTATTTCGTTTTCTTTCAACAAAAATATGAACAAGGCATCACTAAAGTATTGGCCTTGCCAACCTTTGAGTGAGGCCCCTTATGTTTACCCATGGTAGATGTGCTATAAAGTGATCAAAATTGGAGGAGTGGCCCTTTGTAGTGGAACTAGGTAGACTTAATTTACTTATGAGTTTAAAAACTTGATAAACATTAAGCATTGTTCATTATATTTTTATATTGAAAATTTTTAACATCAAAAAAATCACATAATTATTGTTGTGTCCAGGTTAAAAGACTAATTATTTATTATGGTATCTTTTCAAATTTCATATTCAATTTGATTTATTTATTTATTTTTCACCTTTGATTATTTTGTTCCCTAAATTTGCACTTGTTACAAAATTGTACATGCCTTAGAATAACAAACTGAAAATGGAAATTTATCCCACACATTTACAAGTGCAAATTGTAATTGAGTTGAATTCAATCTCATCTGAATTGAATTGAATTTAATTTGCAATTCAGATGAGATTGAATTCAATTCAATTACATTGAGTGGAAAATTAAATTAAATTAAATTCAAATAAATTGAATGGAAAATTAAATAAATTAGAAATTTACTAAATTTAATTCAATAATTGAAGTAAGATTTCAATTATGTTTTAATTTTTAAAAAAGAGATGAAAATTGGTGGAAAAGTATTGAAAAAAGAAAAATTAAGAAAACATAAATTCGAAAAGACACCTCTTCATTTACCCTTTACTTGGGAATGGGCTAAAAATAGATTCTCGTTTGGAACCGTCCAACTGATAACTAATGTTCAATCTAAGGAGAGCTCGTTACTAATGATACCCGCCTCATAACCGGTATCGAACTTCATGCTGCCCCGAGAAAAAGTGTAGGTCAACGATCTTTCTGGGCTGCCCGTAAAAAAAGAGAGCGCGCGCGAGACAGGGAGCGCGCGAGACAGAGAAACTAAGAATTGGCGATGGCGTTTTGCGCCGCGTTGTGAATTTGCGACAACGTTGTAGCTGTTGCCGATGAAATGGGGACTCGAACAGGTTGTAGGAGAGCGCTGGAAAGTGGCTTGAAGCTGCTTCTTCAGAAGGAGAAGCGGAGAACAAATTTGTTGTGGTTTGTAGGCTGAAGTAGTTGGCGTTCTGTCTGCAAGTTGGGTGCGGAGGAGGGGTTTTGTGTTTTGCGGGGAGGGAAGGAGGGACGGAGGGAGGGCTCAGAGGGAAGGGAAGTAGGGAGAGGGAGGAGCTTCTTACTTACCAGGAATGACATTTGCAGCAATGGGCTCCGAGGAGGAGAGAATAGCCATCGAGGTATGCACTTGAATATGCTGATGAGTCCTGCTCCTGCTGTTTCTTTGTTTTTTCCTTTTTCTTGTTTTCTGGCTGGGTCTCTCTTTCTGGGACTTTGGAGAGAGAGAGAGAGAGAGAGAGAGAGAGAGAGAGAGAGTGTGTGTGTGTGTGTGTGTGTGCGCGCGCGCGCGTTTTGGGGTTTTTGGAAGTGGAAGGAGAAGGTCGCTAGTTTTGACTGGTTTTGTTCTTTTGATGGACTAGAAGGAGAAGGTGCTCATGGTGGGGGCAGGGGGCATCGGCTGTGAGCTACTGAAGACTCTTGCGTTGACCGGGTTCAAGCACATTCATCTGGTCAGTAGTGCTGCTGCTTTCTGTCTGTGCATTGAAGAATTCTTGTATATGAATGAACGCAGTAGGGTTTTTGTTTTGGGCTCAAAACACAGCTGCAACATCTCTGCAGCTTTGTCTCCAATTTATTGTTTCAGTTTTCCCATCAACAACTTTTGCATGTGACATTTGTAGATTTTGGAGGAACACATGATGTTCACCTTATTAGAAAAACTCTGGGATGCTTAAACAGAGGCACAATTTTGTGCAAGTTTGGGGAAAAAGCACATGGTCTTTGAAACTAGAGCCTTCCTTCCTGTGTTAGTGGAAAAGGAAATTAGACCATGAAGAGCCAAATTAGCAACTGTTTGTATTGTAACAGCATATGTACAACTATTTTTATCTTTTTTTTCCCTGCTGTAAACACTGAAGATGGGTTGGTGCTAGCATACAGATTGACATGGACACTATAGAAGTGAGCAACCTCAACAGACAGTTTCTATTCCGCAAGAGCCATGTTGGTCAATCAAAAGCCAAGGTAAGGAGCAAAGTAAATACTGAAAATCTCTCCAATTCTTGTAGTAAAGCCCTGGAAACATATTTGTTATGACCTTGAAAACCGGTTCCAGATTTCTTGATTTGTGCATTGAAAGCATACACACGGGTCAATTGAATGCCAAGGAAAGAAACAAAGTAAGTACCTACAGGAGATCTCCCAGTTCTTTGTCATAAACCCTGGAAACATCTTTGTTATGACCTTGAAAACCAGTTCCAGGTTTCTTGGATTTGTGTGCATTAGATTGGGGGGTTCATGCAGTGTTGTGACCTCAGGTGTTTTTCTCAGAAGGTTTTGGGGTTTTGGGTGGGTGTCCAATTGTTTGCAGGTGGCTCGCGAAGCGGTGCTCAAGTTTAGACCTGGAGTAGACATCGTAGCCCACCATGGCAATGTGAAGAATGTGGAATTTGACATTGACTTCTTCAAGCAGTTCAGTGTTGTTCTCAATGGTCTAGACAATTTGGAAGCACGGCGCCATGTCAATCGTTTGTGCTTGGCTGCTGGGGTACCTCTGGTGGAAAGTGGCACAACAGGTTACCTTGGTCAGGTATGTTTGCACAGAAGTATGACTGGAGAAAATGGAGTTTCAGGGTCTGAAATGATGGCCATTGTCACTTGTAGCATTCCTTGTTGTAATGTACTCATTAAAGCAGCTTTTCTCTGTACTTTGCAGGTGACTGTGCACATAAAGGGGAAGACGGAGTGTTATGAGTGCCAGCCTAAACCGGCACCAAAATCATATCCTGTCTGTACCATCACCAGCACCCCTTCCAAGGTGATCTTCCTCCCTAAATCAGTTGTCTGCATCAGCAGCACATGTTGTGGTTATTCTGTTGTTTATGTAAATCAGTTCCTCAAGAAATGGCTGTTCTTCCCAGGGGTTTGTATATTGGATGCAGAACAATGGTTTTGATTCTGCTGCAGCTCTCAGAAGCTGGCTAATATGTGTTGATTTTCACAGCAGTGGTACTAATCCTTCACTGGGTTGTTCCTGTTTCCAAAGTTGGCTTTTCACTGCCTTATGATTTTCTGTGGCAGTTGATACATTGCATAGTTTGGGCAAAAGAATTGGCACTGGCAAAGCTATTTGGGGACAAAAGCCAAGTCAACGAGCTGGATGTGCGACCATCTGTTCTTGCTGATGCAAAAGCTGACACTAATGAGGTGGGGAATGACGCTGATTTTTTTGAATTAAGAAGTGGAGAGAGCACCCGGCAGTTTGCAGGACGTGTCTTTGACCGCATCTTTGGTTACAACATTGAAACTGCTCTTCAGAATGAGGACACATGGAAGGCAAGGAGGCGTCCTGATCCTTTGTACCTGGATAAAATTCTTCCTCCTGAAGAATTTACTGCAGAGGAAAATGGGAATGGTGAGATTGAGAATCCCACTGTATCTGCAATGGTGACCTTGGGACTGAAGAATCCTCAGAAAATCTGGGATGTGCAAGAGAATGCAAGAGTGTTCCTGGAGACGATTCAACTGTTCTTCAAAAGGCGGAGTAAGGTAACAGGACTGGTACCCTGTTTTGAATCAGCTGGTTCCCTGCAGCTGCAATTGTTTGAGTTTGTGGTGGACATGTACTTCTTGTAGTGACCTCAAATGGACATTTGGGGTGACAGGACATTGGGAAGCTGGTGTTTGACAAGGATGATCAGTTGGCAGTTGAGTTTGTGACTGCAGCTGCCAACCTTCGAGCACACTCTTTTGGGATACCAATGCAGAGTCTCTTTGAGGCCAAGGGCATGGCTGGTAACATCATACATGCCATTGCCACCACAAATGCATGTATCGCAGGGCTTATTGTACTTGAAGCACTCAAGCTTCTCACCAAACGAACTGAGCAGTGCCGGTATGTTTGTTCCCCTTCCCTCACATCTGAAAAGCATTGAAAGAGGTCTTAAAATTGAAAACTTCTTAAGCAAGAAGAGATCCTCTTGGTGCATGGAATCTTGAGTGCATGGAGATGAAAGACCTTGGTTTTGTCAAGTTGAAGATCCAAGTTCTGCCCCTTGGCCATGATTAGTGTTTCCTTTTATTCCTTTCGACTTTGTTGATTGCAAACACCTAGAAGAATGACATTTTCCAAGAATGGCTTGATGATTTCCTGGTCATCTACATAGATGACAGGATTCAAGGAGTCAATGGGTATCCCAATGTGTACTAATGTTGAAAAGTTCACCTTGTTTCTCTATTTTTCCTTCCTGTTGTCTTGTCAGACTTTTCCCCCCATCCTTTTGTGTTCCTCTTGAAGCTGACCACTCAAGTGGTGGCCAACATCATGACTAAGTCTTTCTGTTGCTTCTGCAAAATGTGGAAGAAACTCAAGAAAGTCAGTGGGTTGTCATGGCAGCTAATCACTGCTATTTGTGATGAAGGTGATGGTTGGACGCTTTGTGAGTGATACTCATGAGGTCTATGAACACACTCATCTTGCTGTAACCTTCAAGTGTTGTTATCAAGGTTCCTCTGCAATCTCATGGATACATCCTTCCTCATCTAGCCTCTGATTCAATGTGCAGTCAACCTTTTTGCACTGAGCAAAAGATGAAAGAACCATGGGATGGATCTATTTTGTGCAGGATGACTTATTGTGTGGAACATCCAACTCGGAAAATGTTGCTGGTTCCAGTGGAGCCAGCTGAGCCCAATCCACACTGCTATGTCTGCTCAGAGGTATTTTCATCTATCTGATCATAGTACTATGACGCCCTGATTGAGAGAGTAAAGTTGATGATTCAAATGAAACTAAGGCATGAAGGTATGTGCTTGTTGGGGATCAGACTCCATTGGTATTGGAGGTGAATACTGTCACAGCTACAATGAAGGATGTAATTGAGAAGGTGTTGAAGCGCAAACTGGGCGTCGACTCACCTGTCATTATGCAGGGTTCATCACTGCTTTATGAAACTGGTGATGACTTAGAGGAGGACATGGCTGCTCACTATGCCTCTCTGTTGAACAAGGTTCCCAACTGCCCTGTTGTGTTAAACCTTTTTTTGCAGCTGCTTAGTTGCTAGGCCTATTTTGGGTGCTGGGAAAGGTCTGGCTTGGTGCATCAGATTCATATATGTTAGATGGCTTTGCCTGCTATGCCACTGAGGTGGTTGTTTGAAGGAAGAATGGGGTGATTTTTTGAAGCAGAGTTTGGCATCATATCCCACTCCTATCACTACTGGTGTGGTGTTGACCGTGGAAGACTATCACCAGGACTTCCGGTGCAGCTTACATGTGAAGCACAGGTTTGGGTTCAGATCTATTCTCTTAGTTCCTGGCAGGAGCTATGGTGTTGCTCTGTGAGCTTTCTTGAACCTTTGCAGCATCTTGGAGGACTGTGCAGAGGCATCCATGTCAAATTTTTAATCATACAGCAGTAGGTAGTAATTTTGAGGAAACATTGAGCTATCATTTGGGCTTGTACAAGCATATTCTGGTTGAAATCTTGAAGAATTGATTCTTGCATATTTGTGTACAGGGAGACTTTTGATGAAGAGAAGGAGCCTGATGGAATGTTAATAACCGGAGACATAGCATCAGTGGTCAACACAGATGATACACTGCAACCAAAGATAGTGGCAGATGAAGATCTGTCCAACAAAGTGGAGAATGGACATGGGGAGGATGATGATGATATGGTCATGTTCACTCCAGAGACACTTGCAGGTGCTAAAAGGAAGCTTGAGGAAGAGGAAAGCCTGCCAGTAGAGAAGAGGTTGAAAATAGAACAACTGCCAGCCATGTCATAAGTGGTGCATAATGTACCTCCAAACCATGTAGAGCAGCACAGGAAAGTTCATTCCTCACTCAACAAGCAGTCCACCTCTGGCAAGGAGCCTGCACTTGGGCAGGCTATGTTTGACTGGAGTTGTGAAGAAGGGTGCATGAGACGAGATCTTTATTGATCTGCAACCATACAGCAGTTGGGTGAGTTTATAACAGCAACACTGCCAATGCTTCAATATTATGAAGCTTTACATATTGGGTTTTGTGGGTTTTGAGAAGCTGTTGGGAGTGCAGGTGGGTCTCCATTGTTTTCATTGTCTGCAACTGTGCTACAGATATCAAACAGAAGAAGACTGAATCTCCATTGTTAGCTAATCTTTGAAGGTACATGAATGTAGTCTACCTTAACAGTGTACACAGAAAAAGATGCACCTTGTTTGTAATCAAACTAGGTGATAAGTTTGCACATTTTGACCATTCTGTTTATTCTACCTGGTGGAGCATTAGAAAGTTTGAAGCATCTCTGATCTGACAATTCTCAGTGAGTGAGAATCAATCTTTTGATATGAACAACCAAGCCTAGACCTCAAATCTTCTGAGTATTCTCTGTGAGTGAGAATCAATTGTTTCATTTGAACAAACTGAGCCTAGACCTCAGTAAACTCATGAATGACAAATCAGTTGCAGAATGAACCTGAGGACGTGTTCACAAATTGGTGGTTCTTGAACTGAGAATGTATGCATGAGCTTCTCATTAGGTAAGGTTCAGGTCCCCTATAGGAGCTGTTGTTGTACTGCAGTTTTCAATACTTGGAGGAAGCACTTTTCACTCCTACTTTGATTTTACTTGAATTGGATTAGTCTTCTGCATTTATGAACTGGAATGGAATGCAAGATTTATCAGTTGTTTCCCAGTTTTTAAGGTTTTATCTAGTTAATGGGTTTAAGTGAGAATCAGATAGAGGAATTGTTGAGTGATTAGAGAGGAAGGAAAACATAGCAGCAATGTGAATTCCTAGCAATTCACATTCCTCACTGTGAAATGTACAAGAGATTGGCTCTGAATTTAGCAAATCACATTGTTCTGAATTAATCGAACAATTGAGCTATGTGATTATGTACAAGAGATTGGCATTTCACAATTGCTATTGAAGCCAATTTTTTTCAATTCAATACTTTTAATTTATTTTGGTGAGAATTTATGGCTCATAAGTGGCAGGTTTGGTAGACTTGAAACATTCACGGAAGGAACTAATTGGTGTACTAAAACAACTTGTTTCTATTTCAAAAGCTTGAATGGAGTGTAAGCACACAAAATTATAAATAAATGATAATAAAGATTAGATATAACCTAATGATTAGATAATTTTAAATAACCTTTCTACCTCAACAAATTCGAATTAAAATCCAAGAATGGAAATGCTAGAGCAAGCATTTTGGTTTTTCAAATGGCTTGCCTCTTTTTTTCTATTTTCTCCTATGGTACCCAGCACATACACCAGGGGCAAAACAACATAAAAAATGATGTGATGGTTGCTATGTGAGATAGGCCCTCATGGGAGAGTGTTACCAAAACTGAGGTAATGTTTTGTTCCCCATGTTCTGGTAATGGCCTCCCCTAGGGTTTTCCTTACCACATTCATACTAGCCTAGTTCTGGTATTATGGTCCAAGGCTGTTTTTTAGTTTGCATGAAACATGTATATATCAGGAATTGGAGATCAGCACAACCTTGGTATGAAGTTTGTGTAACCTAAAGTCTGTACCACGAAAGTACTGGTAAGAGGTTGGTATTCCCTCAGGTCATACAAGTCTTGTTGGTTCTTTGATACCAGGACTGCTATCAATCAACATTACCGGGTTCCAACACTGCGTTTCAAGTTTCAAACTCCTCTAGACCAGGGTTTTTATTTTCAATTTTCAGAAATAGCTATCCTGGCTATGAGGAAGCATTCACCATTGCTTGAATGGCTATTTTGGGGAAATCTTTGTAGGAGGGGTAGGCGACCTGATTTTTTAATTTTAAAGATGTTTGGCAATAATTTTTTGTGTCCATGAAATGTATGGCTACTTTAAAATGTGCAATGGAGTTTAATTTGGCTGTGTGTTTGTCCCCCCTAAAAAAATAAGGCTATTCTTCAGATTTTCTAGAGATCCTTTTGCTGATGAACACCTTCTTAAAGGTGAGATTTTGGCAACGTATTTGCTAACTTATGGGGGAATTGAACCCCTGAACTGCCCACTGTAGCATAAGCTATCTCCTGTAAAACCTACAAAGTGCACAATAACAAATAACATGTCACTACTAAGTAGTCACACATACATATTGCACAAAACAAATAACAAAACATGAAAATCATGCCTACTTGTTAAAAATCGACTTGTGGGGGAATTGAACCCCTAAACTACCCACTCCAGCACAAGTCGCCTGCAAAACAACACAACAAACACATACAAAAATACAAATATTATAACAAAAACATGTTAGTACATAAAACTTAGTATTACTAACTGCAGATTCAAAAGTTTGATGTGATATTGAAACATATCAGCCAGGAACTTTGCTGAGATCATGGAAACCAAGGGCCAATGGCAAGAAACTTAGACCTCAATTCGCCCAAAAACAGATTATGCATCAAAGCCATACCAAATTCGCATCTCCTTCCATGCTACAACTGCCTGTGGGTATGGAAAATTTTCCAGTGTGTAAAACTGTTGTGCAAATATCTGAACCGCAAGGTCCAGATGTGTCATCAGACGGTTATGAAGCTTGGATTTGATGAAATTCTAATTGCTGAAACATCTTTCGTCTTCAACAGAACCAATAACTTGAACCATAGCAATTTCTGCCAACTTCACATACTCCGGCATCTTATGTGCAATCATTTGTGAAGAGGACAAACTTCTCCAAAGTCAAGTCATAGGGTTCAGGTGTAAGGAGGACCCATGGCTGATGCAACATTACTCTTCATGGTCAATTTGAAAAATGACATCTGCAAATCCAAAGACATAGAAGATAAAACCTTTGGTACCCAAGTCTGATCAGGCCCAATCCTCTTGGCATGGCAATATTGGGCCTTAATCACACTGATGTGTCGTTTGAAAAACTCCTCACAATCTGCCATCATCCAATATTGAGGGAAAACCAGCCCCAAAGCTTCTATCACACCATGTGCAAGAGAGCGAGATTGCAATTCTGAAATCAGGTACTCAGCTGCTTCTTTCACCTGATTTTTCACAATTTCCACAAATTGAATGTACTCCTCTCTGGTCACAAAACTCACAACCCTTGTTAACTGGTCCAAATGTTTGCCCAAATGTGCTGCCTGTTGCAATCAAAGGCTAAGTGCTCCATACCTGTGTTCAAGTCAGTAATCCACCTCATGATGAGGAGGTCATCGCAAGAATCCACCAAATACTTGAAAGAATAAAACACATCAGACTTGAAAGCAGTGTATGGGTCCACAAAATGTGAATACAAATCTGCTTAACATAGTTTGATTGCAGCCACGTAATCAACAACAAAAACGTCCCGAGCCTGGGCCAACTTCATCAAGCTGTCCACTTTTTCCAACATTGGCAACAAGATTGCCAAACTGTACAAAACCTCAATATCACATAGGAGTTCAAAGTTTACCTTGGCAGAACTGTTGTTAGTGTATTCAAGAGCCATCTTGACCAGAGTGCGGTATTCACTCATAACCCTCTTTGTAGGTTCTAGCATCAAAAGCCATCGTGTTTTGACATTCTTCACCAGCTTATTACCCTGAGTTTCCATGATCTCAGCAAGCTTGCTTAGAGTTTTGATGTTTGAATGCTTGTAAACTTTGGACTTTGGAGTTTCGAGATTGTTTTTTGTGTTCTTTTTATTCTTTTTTCTTTGTAGGTTTAAGGTTTAAGGTTGACGAACTACCTGGAACAGCTAAGCTACAAACTAGATTGTGGTAAAACCGCGTTGAGGTTTGTAGCTTTCAAGCCTTGCTTAAGCTCATCATTTTTTCTGTTCTCTGAACCTGAATAGGGTTTAAGGTTGAAGGGTCAACAAACTTGCTGGTTGTGCTCGGATTGCGCTTCAAGGGTCCGTCGAGCTTGCTGGTCACACCCACACTGCCCAATCTGAATCGCGTTGGGTTTATGTCCAAATTGCGTTGAACTTCGAGCTTGGAGGCCTTGTTTTTATGCGCCTTCAAGCCTGCAGCTGTTAAGGATTTATTCCCTAAGTTCGTCAGTTACTGTCACAGCTCATTTGTGTCTACAAATTTCAATCTCGTTGAACTTCAAATGGACTGTCAACTTTAGAGTTCGCATTGCACAGAGTCCAAGCTCCAGAATCCAGACCTGTAAGTGGTTTTTCTTCTTTTCTACTTTGGTTTCTTTTGTTTCTGGCGCTTTGGTTTTGTTTGTGTTGTCTTTAGAGCTTCCATTTTGCTTTGGTTCTAGCGCTTCGGTTCTTTTTGTGCTATGTCTCTAGAGCTTTGATTCTGCAAGTTTGTTTGTGTTTTTTTTGGCACTTTGGTTTTGTTTGTGTTTTGTTTCTGGAGATTCGGTTCTACAAGTTTGTTTCTGGTTTCTATTTTTCTATTCATGGCTCCTCTCAAAGCTATGAAACTCCCTAACAACTTTAAATTCCGCTGCTTGTTCAGCCAGCAAAATTTTGTTGTAGGCAATGTTGTTGGCATTGTTGCTGGCACTGCTGCTAAAAGCAGCAACCAAGGTGTTATGCGGGCTATGAGGGATAATGCGATGTTGGTTGTGAATGAAGGTCTGTTCCAGAGTGATTTGACATTTGAAGTTGAAGTTGAGCCTGAAAGAACCCCGGAAGAGATTGAACTTGAATGTAAGAAAAGAAAATAGGCTTACGAGTTGAATCGAAAGTTTCAAGCCTCCTGGGCTGCAAAACTACCATGGGCAGAAAGTGTCTTGAGTGAAGACGGACTTGTCACTCATGTTCAGTGCAAGATTTGCACAAAGGTCTCAGGTAAGGACAAACTTCTTGTTCCCAAGTTTGATTCTCTTTGCAAACATGCTGGTAGGAAGAAGGCTACTGGGTGTTCCCAAAGGTACATCCTACTATGCTAAGGATTGCTGACATGCTAAAAATGAATTGCTTTATGTTTCCAGAAGTGGGGAAAGTGTGTTGGATAAGGTTATGCAAGGTATGCCACATGAAGGCTTGAAGAAAGTCATTCAGTTTGTGACTGTTTTCTATCTACTTCAAGAGGGAAAGCTGATGCTTGAATATAAAAGCATGAAGGGCTTCCTACAGTTCCTTCAAGTGAAAAGTTGTCCATAGAAGCCCTGGTGTGACAATACTGGCTGGTCCATGGCTGAAATAATGCACAACATTGTGAAAGCAGCCACTGTAGATGCTGTGAAAGCAGCAAACTTCATCTCCATCTCTTGTGATGAAGTTACAAGTGTTGATAATCAAAGTTGGTTGTCCTTGCATGTATATATCATCAAGGAATGGTCCTGGATCCCAATCCTACTCTCCCTTGAAAGGGTGGTTGAAGGGGCTGATGCTGGAAATTTGACTAGAGTGATCATTCAAGCCCTGTTGACTGTTGGTGGTCTAAGAGGTGAGTCACTGTCCTCTAAACTGATTTGTTTGGGAGCTGACAGTGAAAGTGTTTTTCAAGGTGCCAGGACTGGAGTTACATGGCAGATTAAATTGGATTATGCTCCTCACATGCAAGGTATCCACTGCATGGGCCACCGGACTAATCTTGCTGTATAAGCTCTGTCTAAACTGAACATGGTCATTAGGTTGGAGAATTTGCTCCAAACTTTGTACGCCTACTTTAGTAAAAGCCCCAAAAGGCATTCTCAAAAACATTTGCGGGCTGTAGCTTGAAAGTAATGCTAGACGATCAGAAAGATGAAAGAACTCAAGCATGTCACAGAATGCACAGAAATGAGAAAAGGAAACGCACAAAATGATTCTTGCACAATGCACTCACCTTAAAAATAAATATTTTCAATCTTCAGTTCGAACTTCATAGACTCTTAAAAGACAAGATCCATAGTCCAGACTCCAAACTCCAGTGTGCAATGCAATTCTCCAACATGCAGAATCTAGATTTGTCCTCTTCGACTCCATCAAATGCAAACGGCATTGAGAGTACGTTAACAAAAAGTTGCAATGTTCTTCAGTCACCAACACTCAAGCTCATCAAGCTTGCAAGTTGCAACCTACTTTACATGAACTTCAACAGATTCACAAAATCTGTGGGCAAGAGGTAGAGAGGGAGTGCGATCAATGCTAAGGAGCAGGAGCATGGGGTGGCGAGCTACAACTGTGTGGAGGAATGAGAGATGGCGAGGAGCCTTCTCCTTATTGTTGAACGGTGTGGCGACATGGGCAGAGGAGTTGCAACATACTGGCGATCCAACGACTATGCTGATATATTTTTGGCATCTCCAATAATCATCACGTAGAAACAAAAGGCGAAAGCGTTTAGGGTTTAGGTGGCTATTCGGCGCCCGTCATGATGACATATAGTGTTTTAGGCGAAAAAGCCATTTTTTTATTTAAAAATTCCTTTGTTAATGTGGCTACCACTCTAGACCTTAATGTGTAAGGGTACATGTAAAAACAAGATGCAAGATGTGTCATTTGAACATCCACTTACCAATGTTGTGTTTTGGAACGGTTGTTTTGATCTCAAGAGGTTTAAAATGATGTAGTTTAATAATTCGAAATATTGCAAAGTACAATTTCAACACCAAGCAATGATTTGACACAAGTATCACCAATCCATCATCAATAAATTGTGAAATTTCATGTAGATCCCTTAATGTGATGATCATTTTTGTTGTTAACTAGCTTTGGGTTCCTGACCAAGATTAAAACATGAGAAAGGAAGTTGATTAGAAAAAGTGTTATGAGATACAAGCACACTTTCACAACTTTGGTAAAGTAAAAAAAAGTGAATTTCAACATTCAAATGGATTTTCACTTTGGGAGTTCATGCAATTTTATAACTGTTTCAAAAAAATTGAGACAAAAACAAAGATGTGAAACTTTATTCAAATTGAACTTTCTTTATATTGTTGAAAATGTCTTAAAACATAAATATTTAAAGTGGGCTTGTGTTATCAATTAAAAAATTTGAAGTTCCAATTATGACAATTGAATTTTCAACAATTAAAATTCACAAAAATAAGGGTTAAATGACATCTAATTAGAGTGTGTGATATGATGTTGGAAAGGATTTTTCTAAAGATACAACTTTGCATGTGAAAAATCTTTAATTAAAATTCATATGTAGGAATTAGGAACCCATAAAATTGTTAGATTCATAACTTAATAGAAATTTTGAACTTCATTCTTGGGAGTCTTGGGATTTTTTTCCATTTCATTGTAACCCCCATCACCAATCACAAAGTATGTTATAAGAAGAAAGTGGTGAGCTCCTCCTAAGTCTAGAGCACAATGTGTTTTGTGAGTTGGGTTGCCCATGGCTTATACTTGCATCATTTTGGTCCTCTTTCTTGATTTGTGCAAATTTATTTCATTTTGAACACTTATTTGTTAGTTCATCCTAATCCTATTTTAAAACTCCCATGCCTCTTCTTTTTCTTAAGAGTTAAAGAGCACACCTTGGGTTTGCATTCCATTGTAAAACCAAGAATTGGTTAATTTTTTACCCTCAATAACACTTTACAAACCTAAGATGCTTTAATTTCAATAAGAGGTGTTGGAAGAAGCCAATAAAATGAAAAATGTGCAAAGTCTTTTGTGAATTTGTTGATCGAATGATCCATGACAATGGGATGCAAATCTTGAACTCTTTAACTAATTGTGCACAAGAAAACATGATGTTTACACAAATAAATTAAAAGGTTGTTTGATAACCATTTTAAAGGCAAAGGAAAGGGAGTGCCACAAAGTGTTCTAAAATATTATTAGTCTTTGTGAAACAAAAGATTTATCAAATCCAAAGGAAGTAATTTAGGATTAATTTTCGTGACCTAGAAAATTTTGAATGTTTGAGGAAGGGGGATGGGTTTCAAGGAGCTACTTTTATGTTGTTTCTGGTGGTGAAAACCTTGTCTAATACAAAAGATGAACATGAATAATGCAAATCTAAAACTAGTAAAACCCTTCCTTTACATGATAGGGAAATGAACTAGATTGAAGATTTTTGTGGACACATGTACTTTTGTGTTAATTATGTTTGCAAATATAAATTTGGCCATTAGAACTTGAACATGTCATTATTGGTTTGGAAACTTTAAAAATTGCAATATAAATGATAACAATAACATTAGGGACTATTAATGAATTGACTTTGCACATGGAAAAAGAATAAACACAATATGGTGTGTGTCATGTCTAATTCTAATCATTGATAATTGTGATATTATATATATCAAGATAGGTTTAGTTGTACATGTTGAAAGAGGATTAAGAAAAATGTGAATTGAATGTATATATTTTGTACAAATTATTCACTTAATATGTGAATATGTTACATGATGTTAAAAATATCAACAATGAGAAATTTTCTTGAAGATATAACCATGAAGTTCATAAAAAATTATAAGCAATTTTAGTCTAGGTTAAAATTTCAAGGGGATTCCCAACTAGGATGAAACAATATCTAAATTTGGCCTTGCATTTTGGGAATGTCCTTGAGCCATGGGGCTTTAACTATCATAAAGCATGAGGCAAAGGTTGATCATAAGGCATAGTAGGGAAAGGTTCTTACACCTACTCCTTTAAAGTGACAAAATTCATGGTGATTCCAATCCAATGACATGAGATCACTTTGGTTGCAAAGAACTATCCAATTTGGTTTTTCTTACTTTTCTAGTGGTTGTCTATATATGAGTTCCAAAAAGATTAGCCAGTTTCCAGTGGTTGTCGAGTTCCAACAAGACTAGCCAATTTATGGAGTTGAGCTTCAACACCATCAAATTATGAAGCTTCAACCCCATTAGCTTTTGAGGAGCATTGATGCAAGAGGGCATTGGCGATAGGATTGTTGAGAAATTGTGGAAAAGAACATTTGTAAAATAGTAAGGAGGTGGAGGTGGTGTTGGTGAAAACAAAGGCTTGCAATCCTTAAGGTTTTTCTTAGGTCCATGCTACCTTTTTTGAGCTCGATTGTTATTTTCTTTGTATTAATTTTTTTTATAAGGATGGTGTCCATTTCCTCTCCCCATCCTTCTTTATTTTTTCCTTTTTCTAAAGGGGTTTTGGCCCCATTTAATGTTAGGTTCCCTTCTCTCTTCCTCTTGTGGTTTCACCTTCAAATTTTAAGGCTTCCTCCTTCTTTTAGTCTTGGTGTGTTTTTTCATGCTAGTTGCACGGTTGGTCCTTCATTATCCCTCATGAACTAGAGTGAGGCCCAACATGATGTACTTTGTTCCGAATGTGGGTCATTATTTTTGTAGCATGGCATGGTGTGTCACCATAGACACTATTAGACTTTTCATGTTTTTCCAACATGTGGTGCCCTAATGTTTCAATTATTCCCTTGGTTTCCTTTCTACCTTTGATTACATGGGCTTGGGTTTTGGCTTTGGATCCCTTGACACTTTTCATTCATGTTTTCTTCAACCTTGTTTATATTTGTGCATCCCTTTTGTTTTGCACTGAATGGTGCAATTAGTTTTTCATCTCCCCTTTGATCATTTCACCCGGGATTTGTTTGACATGGCCGTTTGGTAGTTATTCCTTTTGTTTCCATAATGGTGTTTCACCTTTCCCTTGAGGGGTGGATTAGTTGGGCATTAGGAGATCAAGTGCACCTTTGGTGATTCCTTTTAGGCGATTGGGAGGAATTTAATGTGGAACATCTTCTTAGGGCACAAGAGCTTATGGTAGCATTGCCTACAAATTGGGCCCCTTTGGTGCTCGTATCTTTTCTAGGTGTTGTGCATGTCTTTCCCCCATTTGTTGATTTGGGGAGGGTTTAGCCTTTGGGCGTGTAGGGGAATTTGCATGGATTATTACAGTTTTAACTCCCCTTGCCATAACCCCATCTTTTTTTAAAACCGTCAACACTTTGGGATGTTTGCATCCTTCAAGCTTGGATCCCCTTTGCTTTGATTCATTGATGGATTTTTACCAAATGTAAACTTTGAATTTTTTAATATTATTTTAGGCCAACATTCTAGCACTTGTCCCATTTGTTAGTAAGGGATCTTTCTAACATGGTTATCGAACATCTTCGAAATTCTTTTAATTAAAAATATTTAATGAGTCATTTCATTCAACTCCACTAGTTGGGTTCCCATGTGGTCACAAGTTATATCCTAAGGTCTATTATTTGAATTCTTGGTGTTGCTAGGTTTTTGATTTTGGCTAAACCCTTAAGTGGTGTTTGATCAATAGTAGTAAGCAAGGTGTTTTATTAACTTGTGAGTAGGGTAGTATGTTTTCAATTCTGTGATCTGTTTTTTTCACACTTGTTGCCACATTAGTTTGGTGTGGATGTTAGGGGTGGGTGTGAGGTTGTGGTTTATGGTATCCACATTGCTCTAAATGTCCATCTCGATGTGGTGTTTCAGGTGGACATCGCAAATGCCTTTAATTCCATTTGGCATAAAGCCATCTTTTAGGAACTTTGGGTGGTAAAAGGTTAGTTATTATAATTTTCCCCTTTTGTTTGTGTTTTTTTATTGCTTAAGGGTTTATTCTATTTTAGTCATCATTCCCCTTTGGGAGATTTGTTTGTCTTCTTTTTGTCTATTGGTGTGTAATAAGGTGATTCGCTCACTAAGCCCCTTTTTATTTTTGCCCATTTTTGTGTTTTGTGTTGCTGCTCAAACATTTTTCCTTCTTGTTTTTTCCCCTATTTGATTAATGACGCTCACATCCTTATTTTCATTTTTATCGTAACTTTTTTTTTGGATCATTTTGTCTCCCAGTTAACATCCATGGGGCTATTCATTTAGCTTCACAAGTGCTCAATTTGGTCGCCTTCAAGCCTCCCTCTTGGGTTTTCCTTTCCTTTTGGTTTTTATTACCCTTTTAATGGCATAAAGATTTTATATGTTCCTTTGGGTTCTGTTTCCTTCTTTTTTTCCTTTTTGTAAATTGCCTTAGATGAAAATGTTCTCTAGGTAAAACACTCTTGAGGTTGGGGGATGTTTAGGTTGTTTTTGGTGTCTTTTTTTGTTATTTCACCTATAGGCCTTCCTATTTATTGCATTTCCCCCCTCCCCCTCCTTTTGGGTTTTTGACATTAACTTGTATGGCTTTCAATTCGACCTTTATGGGGGTTTTTGGGAGGCTTTTTAACTTAGGTTCTTTAGAGTATCCCCATGCTTCCTTAGTGCATAAACACATTTTTTCCCCCATTTTTTCTAGAAGGGTTGGTTTCATTTCCTCTAAGGTTATCATGTTGGTAGCCTAGTTTGAGAGCTAGGTTCTTGTTGCCTTTATCATTGTTTCAAAATTTTTGGTAAACTTTCATTTGTTTTTATTGGAAGGAATAGGGGCAAATAATTTAGGTTTACTCTCATTCCAAGCTTGCTTGATGTAGGAGTAGGAGCTTCTTCCTATGGTGGTAGCATTGTGCATACCCCCTTTGTAAAGCTTGCAAAAAGGGGTGTAGATCAACTTCAAGAGAACATTTTAGAGATATTGCATAACCATTCCTTTTTTAACATCATTTTTGACTTGCTTTTGGATTCGCATCGTGCACATTTGAGGTCTTACGTAAGGCCATGAGTGGGCACTTAGTTGTTTGGCCGCCTAGTCATCTTTTTTTTCCATTTGGCCTTAGATGTTTTCTCCTTTGCAATGCACAATAAGTTGGGGCTCCCCCTTTTGTTGGCCTTTGATTTGTCACATTGCATTTGTGGCCAACCTTTAGACCCCATAGGGATTCACTTTTTCTATTGTGCTCATGGTGTGGAGAAGATGGTGTCCCATGATCTTGTGTAAGATGCCTTTGCATCCATAAGGAGAAATGCAAGTTTTCATGTTGCATGTGAGCAAACCCACATTCTTTTGCCACCTACCTTATAATCCTCACATTGATGGGTCAACATTGTGTTTTCGGTTGATGGCATTTGCACTTTGCCAATGTCGTCATTGTTGACCCATTCGGATGGACTTGGTTTTGTGTGCTGCATTGTCTCGTGGGGTGGTCACAACGATGGCGGCTCAAACATACCTTGTGGACTTGTTTCTCCTTCTTGCCATTGAAGTCTTTGGGTGTTTACATTAACAAGTTAACAATTTTATCCATTGTTATGCTAACATGGTTTGGGGTAGCAAAGGGTTCCAAAGGCCCTCCTCTTCTGGTTTTATGTGCATTTTACAAGCAAAGGGTGTGAGTGGCATTGCAACAAGCACATGCTACATCTATTTTGAGGCAAGTCATTATTGTTGGTGAGGGTTCTTCTAAGCTAGGTGTTCTTTTTAGTGCACCTCTCTTCTCCTTTTTTGACATGCTTCTTGTGAGGGGGATTCAAGTTAATGACTTTTTCCCAAGCCTCTTACTTGCCCACTTGGTTGAGAGTTTCTATTTCTGACTTATATGTGCGTGCTTTCCTTTTGTTCATTGTTCTGCCCCTCTGTTGGGTGCTTTGTCTTACCAAAGTTAGGCAGGGTTTCAACATTCAATATCTTTAGCAAAACATAATGGAAAGGTTGAATGAAGTTATTGATGTTGAAGTGATGAAATGAGATTGAACATATGATGGAGGTAGACTCAGAGCTTACAATATCAAATGTTGGGCCGTTGTGAACCAGCACCCACTAGTGCACCATGGAGGATGGATGGTAAGTAGTCTGGAAATAATTTTCTGTTGGGTTCCAGTTCCCTAGCTAACCATGCTGGTTAGCTCAGTTGGTAGGTTATTAGTAGGTAGGTAGTAAAACTAAAAACAGCCCTTAACTATGTATAAACCATATATGTACTCACTTAGTGGCTCCCTATTTTCTTACCTATCTACCTAAAAATGAGACCTATTTTTACAGAATTGGTTACCAAGGTGAAACCAAATACTAACTCAGTTGAGGTTCATCCACAACTGAGTAATATTAGGCATCCAGTGGATGATGCGCTGGTGGGTGGTAGTTCACACTGTGCCCCAAATGTTGGATATGTGAACAAATGGGTCTCGAAGGAGTGTTGTATGCAAAAAATACAGTTCCCTTCATGTCATTAATACTTCTTGCAAGTTTCAAATTGAAGAATAGTAGGCCGGACAATGTGTCTAGTTGGCTAAGGTTTTTGAAAATGAAGTGATTTTGAAAAATTTTAATTGTAAGAAGTTTGGGGAGGGGGGGGAAGAAAAGAATAGAAGTTGCTAGATATCTATTATCTATAATTTGGTTTTCAGTGTGTAGCAAAAAGTGTAGAAGGATAATTAAATATTTGTCCATCATATCTAGTTCATAGCCAGATTTGGCTAAATCTTCTGTTCAGGCGATCGCCACTTTTATGGATGATCCACTTTGGCTACAACTAAAAAGCCACTGTGGATGGACCTGCTCTTAACCAGTTGGATTGGCAGTATGACAGTTAATAAGGTCAAAGTGGACAACAATATCATTTGAAAGACATGGGGGTGTTGTTGCTCCAACAACCACACATCCTGCCTGTCACTTGTGAGTGTGTTCTCGGAAGGGCGTTGAATCATTGTTGCACAGGTTCAGCCTTGCCAGCTCTCATCACACCATTCTCCAATTTCTCTAATAAGACTGACAAGCTCTTCCATACAGATCAGTGCTTTTTTTTTTTTTCATATTTTTGATAGTGAGATTTTGGAAAAATTTAACAAAAATTTGGCAAAATTAGTCGAATCTACACTCAAAAAGTTTTTTTTCCAAATAAAATCCTAAATTCTTTGTTGAAAAATGGCAAAATTTCATGAGAAGAATATACACTGATGATACAGATACAGCTCCATTGCTTCCACTATTTTTCACACATTGTTTATGATGAGGGAGAATTGTGAATGTCCAATAGGTTTTTGATTGTCTTTGTGGCATCCTGTTGTTCAATCTACACAAGTTGAATAAGACCTGGCATAATGCACTCTATTGAACTAATTATATTTTTTTCCAAAAAACTTTGTTTTGTTTTTCCTCTGACCCAATTAATACAACGGAAGAATTTAGAAAAACACAAATTTGCTAATTTTTTGGGAAATGTTCACCAAATTTTTGATATTATAAAATTGAAAAAAAAAAACCACCCTGCTCTGTTCATTTCCAGTGCAGGTGTGCATAATGGCAAGGTCAGCTCTTGGGGGAGTGTTGCAATCTCAATAGAAATCAATCAGTCTCTCTGTGACCTAAAGCATCCCCTCCTTCTGTGCAGTTTGCCAAAAAGGTTTGTGAATGTTGTAGAGCTACACAGGAATTAGACAGTATTTTATTTTGTTTTCTGTACGGCAAAGTTTGTCATTGTTCTGACAAAAGAATTGGGAAAATATGGGAGAATTTTATTTTATTTTCTAGTGTAAATTCAACTGATATTTTCCTAAAGTTCTGGTTATCATAAAATTGAAATAAATAATCCTGCACAGGATGCCATCTCCTTACTTTGTGTTGATCTGATTTCTGGCAGCTTTGCAATGTCAGCAAGCTACCAGATGTTTACATGCACACATTATTTTGGTCCCATTCTCATGCAAGGATAGAATTTTAGAGAATCTTCACTAGAACTCCCTATTTGGGCCTCTACCAGTGTGTACCACATACAACATAGAGGGTTAGGTATTTCCCATCGCCACCCATGAACATGAAAAAATGGATAATACAAATAAGAGACTACCATAGTACCTTGTTCACTTCGACACATGTTTGTCAAATAATTAATTAATTTTGAGGATTCCATTTTGACATATGATATATTCTCAAATATTCTCTCATATTCTTTTTTTTTCCTTCAGGAAAATATTTCTGATTTTTTGGGTGAAAATTTCAACATTTCTAAAGATAATATAATTAGTGAGGATCCGGCCCAAGTATTATACAGTATTTAAATGCCAGCACCTAGACTGATAATTGTGACAGGCCAATCCAAAGCAAGTATTTCTTTTTACTGTTCCTTTTGGAGAATGTTGTACTTTGTGCATATTTACAGGTCAAGACTCAGTTTTAATGGCTGTTTTTCATCCAAAGTATTATATATGGGCCACTACACGACTGCTAGTGGAGATGCTCTTGTAATGGTGTTGTGATCTACACTACAGTACCTGGATAACACACTCTTGTCTTATGCAATGGCTATTCCATAGTTCTCCAATCTAACATTTTGATCATCCTAGGTTCCCACCACAAAAAGTCCATAATGAGAACCAAAAGGAGGACATCTACCCTCTTGTTGAACAGAGATTCCATTATACCCATATTCGTTCAATTACACTCATTCCTTTTGTGCATTGAAAACAAAATTTCCCATCCCTTTGATGGGTTGTCATGTCCAATTCTGAGTAAGTTAAGATGGAATCCATAACCACAATGGAAAGTCATTTCAATTATAAACACTAAAAGGAAGTTTTTTTTTGTCAATTCCAAAGTCACATGAAAAGGGCGTATTGCAACAAAAAAAGGGAAGAATTTGCTGAACATACTTTTATGAGCAATTATTTCAACCCATTTTGCAATTTTCGTTTACCTACACATAAAGCACTAAGAGAATTTTTTCAGTGTATCTGGAGTTTGGAGCACATGTTATGAATTGGAGTCTGTCCTTTGCAAACAATAGGACATCTCAAAAAATGCAGGGGCACTTATTTTGAAACACCCCACCCCTTCTTTTCATTTTTCCCATGATACCCCGTCTGAAAAATAAAATCTTTCAGTTCTTTACACAAAATAATGCCCTTGGAACGGGGTGTAGATGAGGGGCACATATTTCAGGAACACTCCATTCCAAGGCCATTATTGTGTGTAAAGAACCAAAAGATTTTCGAAATAAGTGCCCCTATCTGAGGGTCGCTTATTTGGGGAACGCCCCCACTCTCAGGACATTTACCCTACACAATATTTGTGTGCATGCCCTGCAATTTTAGGGGGAAAGCTTGGTAGTACATTGGCTCATTTTGAAGTTGGAAAGACGTTCTCTGATTTCTCTAGTCTATGTAGAGTGCGCCTTGCAGGGTTTATAATCTCATTAGGCTTAGTTCTGCTCTTGTGGGAATTCTGTTTTCTTAAAGCCCCATGTCGTTTTTCTCTTCTTTAGTTCTTAATACTCACATATGCCCCTATTTTGGTAATGCACTGACCTAGGTGCTTTACCTTATACACAAAACTTTGGATCAGTTTCATAAATAATGAAGGTTATGATTCTTCTTTGAAAGCACAGAGAGAAGCGAAACCCCAAATAGGGAAGAAAAAGTTTGGCACTAAATTAGATGAAGCTCACAACCTGAGAAGGGGTGAACTTTCTTAATAATAGAGGAACTAAATTGGAAGTTGAGAAATCCAGCAGTCAGTCAGAAGGACCTTCAGAAGTAGACAAAACCTTCAGAAGTGCATTGCAGTGCATGTGCTGATAAAGAGTTAATACAAGAGACACAGCCCCCTCCCCCCCTACCCACCCCCACCCCCACCCCCACCCCCAACACACAGCCTGTTACGTCAGTGTAGTAGTGGCCTTCCTTTAGTTGCCTTTCCAAGAGCAGCTGCCTTAATAAAGTGTTGCTTGATGTCCCCTTTGGAAATCATTCCTCAAATCAGTCAACCCCAATCAAACTTTCAATCATTTCAAAGGCTGTTGAATGTATCCCCCCCCCCCCAACAGGGGGTGGTCTTTCTTCTTTTTCTTTTTTTTTCCCCAATTTTGTGATGCAGAAAATTTGGAAATTCTTTCCTAAAACAGGAAAAATGGATATAATTTACACTAGATAGAAGAGCTTTCCAAAAAAAATTCTAATATTTTTGCTGAAAATATGACAAAATTTGTGGGAAGAAAATCACTGCCCAAAAGTTCTGAAACAAAATGGTTTCAAGATGATCTTCTCTGTGTAGTTCTCAGCAGTGTTGTATCAGTGTTTTTCATAGCCCCAGTTGGCATGGATGATTTACATAATTCCCTATCTGCTGGATGGTATGAAACCCTTTATTTTCATCTGGGCACATATTCCAGAGATAATTGAGCAGCTTCTAAAGTGTTAGTACGCAGTGTTTTCTTGGAGGGTCAGCTTTTCTAGTGCCAATTCTACAACAGTGTCGATTCTGCAAATGTTGAATTAGCAGAATCAGCCCTAAATCAGAAGGGGCCCGTTAGGGCTGATTCTGCCAATCGAGCCTTTTCAAGGGATCTATTTGAGCCATTTTGCAAATTTTTAAAATGAAAACTGCTTAGATAACTGATTATCTTGGAGTAAAATTATCACCAGACCTTGGAAATATATGTTCATAAAAATTACTTTATTTTCCATTAGGAGTAGGCAAAAGATAGATTAAAATGCCTGAATTGTTATGGATGATTGCTATTTTGGACTCTATCTAGTTATGGATGATTGCCACTTGGGACTCCATCCGGTTACGAATGATTGACATTTAGGGTTTTACCAGTGTTGGGCTGTTCTTGACTTGGATGAAGAACCTCTGGTTCTGGTTCTTAAAAAAACAAAAGAATGGTTCTGTTTCCATTTCACATGGACTTGGACCAGCAGTTAACTGTTTGGTTACCCTCTGGTTAGCCCCTGATTCTAGTTTTTTTTTAAGTTTTTATTTTTCAAACATTCTCGTTCCAGTTCTAGTTTTGAACATAAATGGAATGGGGAAACCCAGTTTCAGTTCTGGTTCCAGAACCAAGTTTCAAAAATCAAATCTGGTTCCGGTCCAGTTCTTACTAACTGGAATGGAAAGGGGTGGTTCTAACCTTTAGTGTTGGGTCAGTACCATCCTTGGCCTTAACCTTGCCTGGACTCAGCCCCGGGCTAAGAGCAGAAGCAAAAGAGCCAAAAATTTGCCAAACCCTGCCCACTCCCTTGTAAACAAGAACGCACCACCTCAAAAGTGTAGAATAAGTTAGGGCCCACAAAAACCAGTATGGCTACTTATAAAACAGAAGACGGCCCACACCAACAACCATTATCATGGAATATTCAGCCCCTCATTACATAATTGGAATTTTGAATTTATACCCGACCTTTTACAGAAATTTAAATTCCATTTAAGTCTTGTTTGGGAAAATAAATGACCTGATTGTGAGAAATAGGCCCTATAAATTAATTTTCTTTTTCAATTTCTTGAGGTAGTTGGACTTATCCGCAAGAGGACTTAAAAAAACTGAATCGCCATATTTAGACAACAAGTTCTAAGTTCTATCATGTCGCCATAAAATAGCAGGAACACCAATTAATTCTACTTTCATCTCTGACCTGTAGCCAAATCTGGCTAAGTCCGGTGAATGATCGCCAACCAGTGTTTTTTTTCTCAAATTTGTGAGGTAGGTGGGTTGTTCATCATCCACAGAGGGCCCTTAGCAAAATTTGGTTAGAAAAGTTTAGGTTTCATGCTATAGTTAGAAGTTATTGTATAAATATGGCGTCTTCAAAAAGTAATTCCTCATAATGTGGCGACAGAATTTTTTCCTGAAAAAGACAGGCCTTTTTACTTATGGCAAGCCCACTCCCGTTTTTTTTCTTTTTCCTGTCGCCAGGTTTCGAAATTTCGCCAAAAGAAAATCACTGTCGCCAACCCACTTACTTACCTCACAAAATTGAAAAAACAAAACAAAACCGTGGCTACAATCCTTTTTTTTGTGGTGCGTTTTTGGTTTTTTAAAATAAAAAATTGACAAGAAACGCCCCAAAAACTCATGAAATTCGCAATCGTCTGCGCAGAACTCGCGTTGCGAGAGAGAGAGAGAGAGAGAGAGAGAGAGAGAGAGAAAATGTGATTGTGTGCCTGCGCAGGCGCGCCCGTCGATCACGCCTCCTGCCGTGCTTCCAAATCTTGTGGTGGACGCTCTCTCGGTGCGGAACCTACCGCCCATTTCCGGTCTTCTTTTGCACATTTTCAGCGTTTGCAGCTGTGATCAGTTGTCGCCTGGCCGAGAAAGCATTCTGATGATTTTCCGTTTTCTTTCGTGAGCTCCAGGGCGCCCCGAGATTCTTGTGCAATCATCGCCCTTCTTGTTGTTCTTGTTCTCTTTCTAAAATTGATTTTTGGTTTGCTGCTGCTGCTGCGTGAGGGAGCTTTGTTGTTCGAGTCTTTCTTTCTCTCTTTCTTTCTTCTTTCGTATGACTCGCATCGGGGGAGGGGATTATTGTGGAGGAGAAGAAGAGGGAGAGAGCCTGGGAAACAAGGATCGAGAGTAGTGGAACTACTAGGATGGGGGCTGCTGCTGTACACATAGATCCGGTGGCGGAAACCAAGAAGACTCGGCGAGTCACTTTCTTCAGCACAGGATACGAAATGGTGAGAGTGGAAGGGCCAGAAGAAGCAGATTCGGTGGTTGTCACTGCTGCTGCTGCGGATAATAGTAGTAGCACTACTGCATTGGACTCTCCGATTCCAGGTTCTCCTGCTCCTCCAGGGAGCTTTGAAAATCCTTTGTTTGTGCAACATCGCAGTTTCTGGAACGAGTTTCATGGTTCCATAGGGTTCTTTCCCGACGAAAATGCCGCCGAGACTTTCTGCGAGCTTCCACTAATTTCTTATAAGAGACCTTGGAATGTTGCTGAAGTCTTGCCTTCCGTAGATCCTCCCGGACAGCAACAGCAGCAGTCTTCTTTGAAAACACGTCAGGACGACTGCTGCGTCGTCCATTATAGCCATGATGCTACAACCGTTCAAGGATCTGCCAATGCTGCTGCGGAGCTTGAAGAGGTTTCATCAAGGACATCCGATGCTGCTGCTGCCAGATTGCAGGGGGAGGCGGCTTCGTGCGCGCTGAATGGAAGCGGGCATGACCGTCAGTCACCTCCTCCAGCGACGACTGTGATAATGCCATGCACCAACGCTGATGACCTGAAAATGCTTAAGGAGGAGTGCTTGTTCGAGGCAGGCGAACACACTCCCTTTGCTCCTCATCAGGCTGCTTGGTACTACTCCTCCTCAGATCTCTTTTGTTGTTCCCATTCTTCTGTTGCTGAAGACTGAAACAGCCGATTGCAATGCTCCCCATACGAGATGTGGTGATATCCTCTCCTCTGAAATAAGGTGCAAGACATATCTTGATGGATCTGGAAACCTCTCTAACCTTAGTATTGGACCTCTCTCAGCTGTCAATTCTGTTTTTTCATAGAGAAAAGATCATGGCTTGAATAACAAGTATGGAGAAGTTGTCAGTACCCTTGAGAATATATCCTCTCTTCAGAAGTATTGATGTTGTGTTGATGATGCAGCTGTCCCTGGGCAACATTTGGGAAGAAGATGGAGAGGGCTGGCTTTGGTGCAACCAGGCGGCAGGTGTGTTGTGCTTCCTCTTTCTCATACCACAATGTGATGGATGCTCTTGTTCACATGTGAATGAATGACCATTGCTGTTGTTCAAACTGCTCCTCCATTTTGTTTGTGTTTATTTTTATTTATTTCTTCCTCTCTTTTCTTTAGGGTTCTGTTCCTCTTTTTCACAGTTGATGTTATATTGTCAGATCTAAAATTATCTGTAATCTTATTATTGGGTATATCTGAAATATTTGATGCTCTTGTTCACATCAAACTCCTCCATTTTGTTTGTGGGTATTTTTTTTCTCCTCTCTTTTCTTTAGGGTTTCTGTTCCTCTTTTTCATGGTTGCTGTTATGTGGTCAGACCTGAATTATCTGTAATCTTATTATTGGGCATTTTCTCAATTCTTTTCGGGTTGACTTAAACTGAAAGTGTTGAGAATTTCTCAGTACTTATGATCTGAATGCCAGTGGCTATATTAGGCTGAATGTCTGAATGAGGTGTATTGTAGTGCCTTCCTTTTATGTGTTTTTATCTGTGGAATCGGATATGTTGACAAACAGAATTGGTCTTTCTGTCCAGGGTGGAGTGTTTCTTCTGCTTTTCCTGGGGGCTCTGGGTTCTTACATTGTGTTTACATACACTGGTAGACCATGGTATATTTATGGAACTTTGAGTCTGATTCTCTTGATGGCAACATATGCTGGCTTCTACTGTGCACGTATGCGTAGACGATTCAACACTGTTGTAAGTTCTCACAATTTCACCCTTCCTTATCTTTTTGTTGTTCAACTTTTTCAACTCCTGTTATTTGAGGCCTCTCTGCCTTATGATCTTTCATACATTTAGCAAATTAGAGTTTTCTCAAATTATGTGGTGTGTATCATTGAAGCTTGAAGTCAAAATCCTCAACGGTTGCAATCTGGATGCTGAAAGCATCCTTTCACTGTGCAGGACAGTAATGGTGACAATGTGGTCAGCACAATAGGTGATCATGTATCCCACCTTATGTGTGGCTGCTGCTCCTTATGTCAGGTATGTGCCCAGCTCTTCCTCTTATTCTCTCACCTGAAAACATGAAGAAAGAGTAGTTACAATATTATAGAGAGTACAACCACATTTATGCAAGAATATCAGGTTGTGGATGAACTGTGCGTTGACTCAGCAGTTTAATGATTTTTTATCAGCACAAGACATCCAGATTTTACTCCATTTATACTACATTCATTGAGTTCAGCATCTTTATAAGATACTCAGTGATCATATTTACTTAAACCCATTGGTCCTCTTGGATGTTTCTTAAAGTCATAACATTCTTCAACTCCTTTGTGCAGGAAGCAAGGACATTGAATTCTGATAATGTGCAGGATGCTGTCTGGCATGGGCACAGTGACTTTCATGTCATTGGCAATCAAGTGGCATTTTCCCCCATCGCTTCAGGGAAATCAAGTTCTTCAAGTTGGAAGATGCTGCCACCATGGAGGATACAATCCTCTCAGTCCAAAGAGTCAGCAGTGATCACTGTAACTTCAGATTCAGATTTAGAGGACCAGCAGATGTGGAGTCAAGAGGACTCAGACTCTGTTCCCTTGATGAAGCTTGGACCCTGATGCTCCATTTTACAGTTGCCTAGAAACACAACCTGGTGATCATGATGCAAGGAACATGGATCAAACACAAGCAGTGTTACACTGAAGCACCACCTCTAGCTTATGATGCCTCCTGCTGGACCATGTACTGTTAAGCATGCGCATCTCATGCAAGCTCCAGCTGGAAGTTTTCACAAGGCTCTGATTGTGGCATGCAAAGCACAGTTTGTTCATGGGTGAACAAGCCTCTAATGTCTGATGTTTTTGGCGGATGGAAAGTTCACATCTTGAAGAATGGCTTGAGACAGAGCAAGTGGATTGAGCTCTCCAATGTATCTAGCTGTTGGAACAGGTGACCCTTCCACTCTTTCCTTGTAGTTCATATGCAAACTTCAAAGGTGGAGTGAGAGAGTGCATGGAGAAAATGAATGTTGTATGTAAGACCAACTAAGTTTGTAATTGAACTTCTCTTCAAAATACAGAAATATCATGTCCAACTTTTGAGTATGATTTCAAGTAGTGTGAGAGCAAGACAAGAGGTAGATGGGTTCTTATGACTTTTAAACCCTCAGATGTGAACATACCATGTGTCAACAGACACAGACAGGGTCAGAGGAGTCAAGGAACCACCAACTAGTATCCAGGTTTCTCTGGGCACAAAAGATAGTCGAATTACTGCTTGGAGGGCGTGAGCTGCAACTGTTCAATGGAAAACCCATATTGAATGGAATGTTTCAGGTGATCTATTTTTCTTCGGTACTTTCTCACAGTATGATATGGATTTCTTAAGTGAGAGTACACACACATTTGTTGCAACATCGTATATGAATACTTTTAAGTGATCCAAAAAAGTGTACTGACTACTGAAATTAAAATGCCTTCCATTTGTATCTGGTATTCATAAAAGTGTAAGAAGGCAAACTCCTTCCTCATAAAGGCCATTCATTATGTTGGTAAGCATGAATTGGAAATATGAAAAATTCTTTGACAAAATTGAATGTGAGTTCATGTTGTTTTGTTTCATTTTGCATTCACACCACATTAGCCCCATGAATAGAACCATGAATGTCTTGAGTGGAAATTCCAATTGGACTTTTTTTCTGTTTGCACTCATGTAGACCCCTTTGCTATAAAACATACCTTTGCTATACCCATAACACAATGCAACCAGGAGCAACCACAGCTGACACTCCCATGTAGAGTGTAGAAATGGAAATGTACATAGAAAGGAGCTGCAGGCCCCCTCTGAAACTGACATTAACATGAACATCATGTGAGCAAATCCGACCCAACCTTCTTTGAAGAAGAGACAATCTGAAGAACACCCTGTTCAAAGTTCAGACCTAACACGTGAACAAATGCTGGTTCCTCACCATTGGGTACATACATTCCACAACAGAACAATCTTTTTGAACTAAACTCTCAAATTGAGATGAATTCTTTTTCACAATATGCCTACTTTACATCTTACTCAGTCTCCTTAAAATATTTGTCTTCTCACATTCACACCTTGAAATTCTTCCAGTATAATTCCAATCTCTCCAAGTTTTGATAGGCGATACCATACTAGGTAGTAAATGGTTGTGCATCTCTAAACTCCTGACACAAATTGCCAATGAGCTATAGAGATCTTGATAGATAGTGCACAAAGTTGAACTGATGCAAAGCAGTTTGTCACCATTGGGTAAATTTCTTCCCGACCCAACGATGGCTCCAAACACATTGCACAAGCTCAAATAGACGCATGCAGTTTCTCAGCATTGGGTAAATTTTTTCCTTAACCTGAACCCACATTCCTAACTACTAAACCCACAAACAACTACACATTTAGGGTCTTTCCCACAACAGAGGCCGGACTGGATATTGCACACACCCTCACTAAAGCATCAAGCCTTCATAACAACATGAAATTCTTCTAGAAGAATTCCAACAATCTCTCCCTTCCATCACAATACCAGTGGCCATATTATAATAGTTTGTACATTCATGACTACTCTCATAGTGCAGAATTTGCTCACATACAAGATTTGACACATGAGGATAAATGACAAGCTTCAATGCTGGCTTAGACACCTAATGCTCACTTACCATGTTCAAAGACCAACAACACAATCAGCATGAGCAAAATCAGGTACTCACTCCCACATATAGTGCAGAAACAGAAGTAAATAGGAAGGGAATATATCTAGTGTCCCACTCTCAAATTGACAGTAAGATGACCATCACATAATCAAATCCCACATAAAACGTGTCTTTAAACTTGAGCCATAATATCTTGAACGATTATATTCAAAGCTCAAACCCCAAGTTCATCCTTCAAAAGCTGCATCAATTGGGGTAGTAGACACCAACAATGTCAGCAAAACAGAAAATCAAAAAAAACTTCAGATTGAACTTTTTGCTCAAACTTTTTGCCATTTCTGTCACATGCATTGCATTGCACTTGTCACTCACATTCCCAACAACTAAACTGTATACACAAACTTCAATCATGGTCCTAAAATGTTCACTTCCCGTGTTCAGGAACCCACAACACAATGAGCACAAGTAACATTCTGCATGTAGTCTCCCACATTGACTGTCTAGCAAATGTAATTACATAGAAAGGGAACAATGTCCCACTCATGACTGACAATAACATGAGTCTAAATTCTTTATGGTAACCATAAAGCTTAAGTTCACATCTGAATATTGCTTGACATTTTATGGGGCTCGAATTGATGGTCCCAGATCAACTTGGATCTTCACCTCTGAGAATGAATGGCCCTCTTTTCTGTGCTCCTTGATGGTGCATGTCCATCAGGTAATGAAGTTGAGTTGCCATGGTCTAAATGTGGATGAACAGTCCATTTCGAAAAAACAAAGCTTGTCATTGTTTTCTTACTTTGGGTACTTGTGATAGTGTTTCCCTCTACCCAAAATATGAACTTGTTAACATTATTAGATTTTTGGGTTCTCCGTGCTTTTCATCCCTCCTCTAGCATTTTTGAACAAAATTTCCCATACCGTTTGCAAATTTTAAAAGATTTGAAAAGTATCCCCAGTATAGGGTTGGTTTTACAAGGTTTGAGTATGATTTTAATAATGAAAACACACCTCATGGACATGACAAAATACATTCAAATATTCAACTTATTAACTTTGAGGGCACCAAACAATTTTTTTTACTTGCAAAGCAATTTTAAATACTTAATGTCTACTTTTTAAAAGTTCACAAAATTCCAAGTCCCATTCATTGTGTCACAAGTACCTTGAAAAAGAATAATTATTTTAATTCAAATCTGGAAATCTCATGCCAACAATAGTTTCAAAGAAATGTACCTAAAAGAAGTTATATTATTTGCTTTAATAAAAAAATTATTTGTTTGTTTGTTTAGGAATTGAAATTTGAAAGGTATAATACACAAAATTGAAAGGACAGAGAAAGAGAAATTGTGATTGAGAAAAAAGATACGAAGATGAATTACAGACATGATACAATATAGCATTCTAAAGGGCGTATGTGAAATAAAGAAGCAAGTAAGAGGAAGATCACAAAAGATGCTCAACCCTATACCATATTAATCTACTACCATAGATTAAATATAAGTACATTAGTGTGAAGACAATGATTTCAAGGAAAAGAATTTTTTGACACCTAATCTAATAAGGTCACCAAAAATTAGACAAAACACAAAATTGCAAACTTTCATTTCTAGTCCTAATTCTTGAAATTGGAAAAAAAAAGTTCTTGTAAAAGGAAATATTGAGGATCTAAGAAAATAAAATTTTCATTCTCTTAATTCTACAATTTTACAATCCAATTGAAAATTGATGAAATTCTGCTAAACTTTATTAAGACAATGCACACAACAAAGGGGGAGAACAAGGAATAGAAGGAAAGACCCCCAATTGGGCCAAAAAACAAAAACCCTCAACCAAGTGGACAAGAAAGAGGAGTGGAAAAAATCATATACCTAACCCCCTCCCATCATAAGAAGCATCTTAGAAAAGGAGAGGGAAGTACACCATAAAGAACACCTAGCCTAGAAGAACCCTCACCAACAATAATGGCCCACCTTGAAATAGATGTAGCTTACACCTGTTGCAACATCACTAACATCTTTGCTTGTAAAACCCACACAGAACTGAAAGAGGAGGGCCTTTGGAGCTCTTTGTAGCCCATGCCATGATGTAATACAACGATGGAAAAAATTGTCAACTTGTTGATGTAGACATTTAAAAACCTCAATGGCAAGAAAAAGAAACAAGGCTACAGGGTATAGATTTCAATACTAATCCTTCCTTTGTTTAAGCCATCATTATCTCAGCCACCCCCCAAAATAATGCAACATGTGAAACTAAGTTCACTTGAATGGGGTCAACAATGATGACATCGACCAACATGCAAATGACATCAAGTAAAAGCACAATGTTGATTAGTTGATGTGAAGACTAGAAGGTAGGAGGCGAAAGAACATGGGTTTGTTCACATGCAACATGAAAACCTGCATCTCTTACAATGGATGTAAAGGTGTCTCACATAACATCATGGGATGTTGTCCTCTCCCCACCATGAGTGCAAGGAAAAAAATGAAGCTTCATGAGGTTTAAAGCTTGGCCACAAATGCAATGTGACAAGCCAAGGGCCAATGCATGGGGGAGGCCCAACTTGGTGTGCATTGCGGAGGGAAAAATGTTTGAGGCCAAATAGAAAAAAAAGGATGATTGGGTGGGTAGACAACCAAGCCTTCATTTTGAACCTTGCATAAGACCTCAAATGTGTGTAATGTGAATTTGAAAGCGAGTCAGAAAGGATGTTGGAAAAGGAACGATCATGTAATATTTTTAAATGCTCTCCTAAAACCAATTTACACTTTTTTTTGCAAACTGCTCAAAGGCGGGTACGCATGATGCTACCACCATCATAAGAAAAAAGTTTGTACACCAACTTCAAGTGGGCTTGGAATGAAGGCGAATTTGAACTATTCACCCTTATCACCTCTAATATGAATGAATGAAAGTTTACTAAGAATGTCAAAACAATGACAAGGGCAATAAAAGCCCAGCTCCCAATATATGTTGTTGGCATGATAACCTTACAATAAATGAGGCCAACCCTTCTAAAAAAAATGGGGAAAAAATCTACCAATGCATCAGGGAAACTTTGGGCCAATCTAAAGACTTAGACCTAGGAGCCTGCCAAAAACCCCCATAAGGGACGAATCAAAAGTTGCAAGTTAATGTTGAAAGCCTAAAAGAGGGGGGGGCGAAAGTGCACAACAAATAAAAATGCCTTTGGGTGAAACATCGAGAAAGGATATCAAAAGTAGACTCAACATCCCCCAAAACCTTGGGAACGTTTCAACATGGTGGACATCTTCATGTAATGTGACTTACAAAAAAGAAGAGGATAAAGAAGAAAACCAAAAGGTACGCCTAAAACCCTAATGCCATTTGGAAGGCAGCAGAAACCAAAAGAAGGGGAGAATAGGAGGGAGGCTTGAAGGGGACCAAACTAAGCATGAAAGTGGGTAAGAACAAAAAAAGGTTTGACAAGCATATCACCTTGGTGCATGCCAAAAGACGAAAGGAAAATAAACAATTTTTTTAAAGGGGAGTGATGATTTTTTAAAAAAAGGACTCTAAAGCATACTTAAAAACATGAACAAAAGGGAAAAACTATGATAAATGGCCTCTTGTTACCCAAAGCTTTTAGAAAATGGTCTTATGTGAAATGGAGTTGAAGGTGTTTGCAATGTCCACTTGAAACGCCACCCAATTGGGATGGACATCCAAAGTAGCTTGGATACCATGAGCCATAGCCTCACACCCGCCTTCAATAACCACACTAAATTGATGTGATGACAAATGTGAAGAAAATGTGTCATAAAATTAAAGACAC
>Ga0116227_10000109_pt1 | contig 135363 bp, 108 predicted proteins | sample S1TSphgellanicum_FD_89693 | JGI IMG/M metagenome (GOLD analysis project Ga0116227, IMG submission 89693) | Host-associated microbial communities from peat moss isolated from Minnesota, USA - S1T2_Fb - Sphagnum magellanicum MG | ecosystem: Host-associated > Plants > Peat moss > Unclassified...
TGAGAAGCCCCGCGGCAGCGTCGCAGCGCTTGCACGGGCAACCAGCCCGCGCTGCGCACTGCTCCTCCCCGCAGGACTTCTCAGGGCAATCACGGTGCCTCAATCCAAGTCGGAAAGACCCTAGGGAGCCTTTGATCAGGTCCTTTTCACGAAAATGCAGCCGTTTTTTATCCTCCCCGTTTCGGGGATGATTGTATTTTCGTGGCCCTGGGCCTTGTTGGGTTGCTTAACGCGGCACGGTCCGCATCTCGAGTGCCGAGCAGGTATCGCACAATTGCTGCGCGGCCCAGTCCAGCCGGGCTTCCAGCCGCGCCGCCGGGCCGGCGATCGTGACGATATAAGTGGCATCGCCCCAGGCGAACGGCGCCGACAGCGTGATCACGCCGGCGATGCTTTCGCCGATATTGGCGAACCAGCCGCGCGCGCGACCGGTGGCGATTTCCGCCCGCAGCGCATCGCGGTGGGTAATCGTCCGGGCGGTCAGCGGGGTCAGTTCGGCGGTGGCGAGCCAGGCTTCGAGATCCGCCGGTTTCCAGCTTGCCAGTTGGGCCTTGCCCGCCGATGTCGCATAGAGGCTGCGCACATGGCCGCCGACTTTGACGGTAAAGCGCAACGGATGCGCCGGTTCGAACGACAACAGAAATGTGGCGACCCGACCGCTCGCCTTGCACAGCAGGACCGATTCATCGACCTTGTCGCGCAATTCGCGCAAGGCATGGTCGGCGCGCAGCACGACGGGATCGTTGTTGGCGATCGTCGTGGCGATGTCGAGCAGTTGCAGCGTCGGATAATACCCGGCGCGCGGCGCTATTTCATAGACATAGCCGCGATTTTCCAGCTCTTGGAGCACGTCGTGGCAGCTTGAGATCGGCAGGCCCAGCAGCCGCGCGATTTCCGACAGTGACAGTGGCCGTTTCTTTTCGGCGAAGAGTTCGAGAAAATCCAGCGTGCGGGCAACGATCTTCGACATGTCACCTCTGTGCGGTTTCAGACCTGCCGAATAACCCCGCCCGTCCGGCGATGCAACCGGGGGCGGGAGGTCTGATTGACGACCTCGCGCCCCCGATCCCGTCAGAACTTTGCGCGCACAGTGACATACCATTCGGACGGCGCGTTATACGTGCCATAATCGAGGCCGCTGGCGGTGTCTTCGTTGCCGGTCACCAGATAGCGCTGGTTGGTGACATTGGTGCCCCCGGCGGTCACTTCATAGCGGTCGCCCGGTGCCACGAAAGTGACCGACAGATTGAGGTTGTCGGTCGCCGGACGAAACAGCAGCGAAGTGTTGAAGCTGTCGTTGAACATCGACGACGTATGCGTGTAATCCGCCGCGAAGCGCAGTTTGGCACTGTTGCCGAGGTCCAGATCATAGACCGGGCTGATGCTGTTTTTCCACTTCGGCGTCTTGGGCAACTGGCTGGCGCTGGTGATGCACGGCGAATCCGGCTGCACGCAGGTGTTGGTGCCGTTCAGGCCCGATTCCAGATAAGAGTACCTGGCGTGCATGTAACCGGCGGTCCCGGCCAGCGACAGCCCGTGGACAATGTTCCAGCGACCTTCGAATTCAAAGCCATAGATATGCGCGTTGCCGGCATTCTGGATGGTCGGCGACAGGCCTTCCTGGAAATTGAGCTGAATGCCGTTATAGTCGGTGTAGAATCCGGTCAGGTTCAATTGCAGCGTGCGGTTCAACCATTCGGTCTTCACCCCGCCCTCGAACGTCTGCGATTTTTCGGGGCCGAAAGAGGGCAGGACTTGTTCGAAATTGGTCAGCCGGGTGGTCCAGCCGCCGTCCTTGTAGCCCTTTGAATAGGTCGCATAGGCCATGGCAGACGGGTTGATCTGATATTGCAGGCCGGCGGTCGGCGTAAACACGTTGAAGGTCTGCGAATAAGGCACATCCGGGGTGAACAGTTCGGGATTGCTCGGCACCGGGAACCCGCCGCCCGGCAGGCCGGTCGGTGCGCCGGTGCATTGCGCCGAAGCGAGCACTGCCGCCGTCAGGGGATAGCAGCCATACAGCTTGGCGAAAAAGGCGTTGTCGTCGCCCTGATCGACGGTGATCTTTTTGTGGTCGGATGAATAGCGCGCCCCGACGATCAGTTTCAGCGCGTCGGTCAGCAAATAATCGGCGTGCGCATAGGCGGCATAGGACGAAGTCTTGATCGTGTCGGTGCCGTCGATCTGCAGCGTGCCACCGGCCAGTTGCACATAGTCGTGCTCCTGCCCGCCTTCGTTGAAGTAATAGAGCCCGCTGGTGAATTTCAGCCGGCCATCCAGCGCCGAGCCGTTAAGCTGAACCTCCTGGCTGAACTGGTGCTGGTGCTGGGTCTGGCCGTCCTGGTTGATGTCGAGCGGCGAACCGTCGGGATCGAGCGCCACCGCCCAGACCAGTCGGCGATAGCCGGTGATCGATTTGAGCTGCAACGTCGGCGAAAGCGACCAGTCGAGCGTCAGCGCCCCGCCGTAATTGTCCATGTCGTTGAAATTGGGACCGGTCGAATATGTCGTGTCGATATTGCCGGTGATGAATTGCGGCCCCCAGAACAGGCGGTTGGTCCCCTGGATGGCCGGGTTGGCGACTGTCATGCCGGCGGAATTGAGCCCCGGGCCGCGCGGCCCGCAGACAATGTTGGTGCCGGGCCCCAGGAAACCGGGCGCCCCGGCGACGCAGCCATCGTAAAGCCCCCCCAGCGTCGATCCGGTGTCGGCCTTGAGCAATGTGGTCGCTGTCGAGCTTTCCCGCACATGCGTCCAGTCTGCGGTCAGGGTCGCGGTGAAATTCGGGCTCGCCTTCCACAACAGCTTGTACCGGATGTTGTTCTGACCCTGGCCGCCCTGGGTGGGATAGGTCTGGGTGCCGGGCAGCGCAAAGCTGCCGATGGGATCGGAGACATAGCCGGTCTGCGGGTACGGAATGCGCTTTTGATACCCGTCGCGGTTCAGGCTGGCAAACGTCAGCGTGCTGAGCAGCGTGTCGTTGACCAGCGGAATATCGGCGGTTGCCTGGAAATCGTGGCGGTTATAGCTGCCGCCGGTGGCTTCGATCACCGCTTTGAAATCGTTTCCGGGGGTGCGGCTGACCACGCTGATCGCGCCGCCGATGGTGTTGCGGCCGAACAGCGTGCCTTGCGGACCTTTGAGGATTTCGACCCGGTCGACATCGAGCATATTGACGTTGGCGCCGGTGGTGCGGGCGTAATAGACGCCATCGACATAGACCCCGACACCAGGATCGAGATTGAGCGCAAAGTCATCCTGACCAATGCCCCGGATCGAGGCCGACAACACTTCGTTGGCGCCGCCGAACGCCGACGCGGTGTCCAGATTGACGTTCGGAGTCAGCTTGCCCAGGTTGCTGACGTCCTGAATGTGTTTGTCGTGCAGCGCCTGCGCGGTGAACGCGGTGATCGCGATCGGCACTTTCTGCACATTCTCGGACCGTTTTTGCGCGGTCACCACGATTTCCTGGATTGCGCCGTCGCTGGCCGGTTGCTGATCGGCGGCGGCGGGCTGCGGCGCGGCCGATTGCGCCCACAGGGCTGACGGCATGCAGACCAGGGCAGCGCCGGCCAGCAAGCCCAGCTTGCGGTGCGTTCTGATGGTGGCGTGACGAAACTTCATGCGATCCTCCCTGTTTGCACGTGGGCGTTATACGCCCTGACGTAATTTCATCCGACGTAGCGCAATAACTTTCGGTGCGCAAGCGGGTTTCGCGGCGCGCGGTCGGCGCATCGTGCGCGGCTGCGCGGCAGGAGAAGCGCTGCGTCGCATACGAAAAAGCACCGGAGGGCGAGCCCTCCGGTGCTTCAAGTTCCTGTTATCAGACGTTATTCGGAACCGCGGGGGATTACACCAGCCCGAGCAACCTGGCCGCGTTGTCCTTCATGATGCCCGGCAGCACTTCGGGGCGGAACCCGACATCTTGTGCCGCCTTCAGCCACTTGTCCGGGTGAATCAGCGGAAAATCGCTGCCGAACAGCATTTTGTGCTTCAACTGCGTGTTGGCGTACTGGATGACTTGCGGCGGAAAATACTTCGGGCTCCAGCCCGACAGGTCGATGAACACGTTGTCCTTGTGCAGCGCCATCGACAGGCTTTCATCGACCCACGGCCAGCTCGGATGGGCCAGGATGATTTTCATGTCGGGAAAATCGACGGCGACATCGTCGACCAGGATCGGCTGTCCATATTTCAGGCGCAGGCCACCGCCGCCGCGCATGCCGGTACCCATGCCCGAATGGCCGGTGTGAAAGATCGCCGGCAGCTTGTGTTCGGCGATAACCTCATAGATCGGATAGCCGACCCGGTCGGCCGGGCTGACGTTCTGGCAGATGCCGTGAAACTTGAACCCGCGCACGCCATGGTTTTCGACCAGATCGCGTGCCTCGCGCGCGCCCAGCTTGCCCTTGTGCGGGTCGATCGACGCGAACGGGATGCAGACATCGCTGTTTTGCGCAGCCAGATCCGCGACCTCGTAATTCGACACTCGCTTTGCCCCCATGCCGCTTTCGCTGTCGACGGTGAACAGGCAGAATGCGATTTGTTGCGCACGATAGATCTCGACGATTTCGGGCATCTTCGGCCGTTCTCGCGGGGCCTTGAAATAGGCTGACGCGGCATCGAAGAACTGCCCCATCACCGGGTCTTCGGGATCGTGGCAGGACACTTCGGCATGGACATGGACGTCGATCGCGCGAATTTTGGACAAGTCTATGGTCATCGCTCATCGCCTCAAGAATGGAACGTGCGCGGGCCAAGCGCGTCTCCGTCCGGCAACGCACGTTTGATATGCCAAATAGCCATTCCTGGACCGGAGTCAAACCATGCCGCAAGGTCGATGCGATGCCGGACGGCCGTGATCCTTTATTTCGCGCCGCTGCCGACCAGTTGTCGAAAGGTATCGACAACAACCTCGCGGAGGCCGCGATCGCCTTTGGCCATCGATGACATGAACCCTTTCGCTTCGGCAAAGCTGACATGCGGGGGCAGCGGCACGACATTGGGATCGGTCTTGACCTCGATCACCACGGGGCGATCGGCGGTGAGCGCGCGCGCCCATGCGTCCGCCAGATCATCGGGTTGATCGATATATATGCCTTGCAGACCCAGCATGTCGGCAAACTTTGCGTAACCCACGTCGGGAATATCCTGCGTCGCCGGAAAGCGCGGATTGCCCTCCATCACGCGCTGTTCCCACGTGACTTCGTTCAGATCCTGGTTGTTGAAGACACAGACGATCAGCCGGGGATCGCTCCACCGCCGCCAGTATTTCTGGATGGTGATCAATTCGGCCATGTTGTTCATCTGCATCGCGCCGTCGCCGACGAGCGCAACCACCGGCCGCGCCGGATAGGCAAACTTTGCGGCAATGGCATAAGGCACCGCCGCGCCCATCGAGGCGAGGCCGCCCGACAGAGTCGCGCGCTGGCCCTGCTTGACGCGATAATCGCGCGCATACCAGTTGGCGCACGATCCCGAATCCGACGTGACGATCGCATCGGCGGGCAGCAGCGGCGACATTTCCCACACCACGCGTTGCGGGTTGACCGGATTGGCCGGCGCCAGGGCCCGCTTTTCCAGCGTTTCACACCAGGTCTTCATCTGGCGGGGGATGTCGTTCTGCCACGACCGGTCGCTCTGGCGTTGCAACAGCGGCATCAGCGCACGCAAGGTTTCGGCGGCGTCGCCGTGCAGATTGACTTCGACCGGGTAGCGAAGCCCCAGCATGGCCGGTGAAATGTCGATCTGAACCGCTCGCGCCTGGCCATCCCTGGGCAGAAATTCAGCCCACGGGAACCCGGTCCCGATCATCAGCAGCGTGTCGCACGCCATCATCAGGTCATAGGATGGCTTGGTGCCGAGCAGTCCGATCGAGCCGGTGACATAGGGCAGGTCGTCGGGCAGAACGTCCTTTCCCAGCAAAGCCTTGGCGATGCCGGCCCCCAGCAATTGTGCGACCTGCTTTACCTCTTCCGCGGCGCCGCGCGCGCCTGCGCCGATCAGGATGACGACCTTTTTGCCGGCATTGAGCACATCGGCCGCGCGTTGCAGATCGCCGGGATAAGGCACGACGATCGGCTTGCTGTATCCCGGACCCGACCGCGTGAAACCGTGCGCCTGCTTTGGCTCTTCCCAAGGTGCGTCCTGAATATCCTTGGGCAGGATGATGACCGCCGCGCCGTTGTTGGCCACCGCCACGCGAATGGCGCGATCGGTGATGTGGCGGACCTGGGGTGGTGTCCCAGCCTCCTGCACATAGTCGGCCACGTCGGCAAACATGCGGTCGAGATTGATTTCCTGCTGGTAACTCGCCCCGCGCACCGTCGCCTCGGCCTGGCCGGCGATGGCCAGCACCGGCGCGTGGTCGAGTTTGGCGTCATACAGCCCGGTGATCATATGCGTCGCGCCCGGCCCGCCGGTCGACAGGCAAACGCCCAGTTCACCCGTCAGCTTGGCGTGGGCGGTGGCCATGAACGCCGCCATCTCTTCATGGCGGACCTGGATGAATTCGATTCCGTCGCCGGATTTGTCGGCGCGTTGCAAAGCGCCCAGCACGCCATTGATGCCGTCGCCGGAATAGCCGTATATCCGCTTCACACCCCAGGATTTCAGGCGTTCGACGAAAAAGTCACTGGTCATCCGGGTCATGGGCGTCCTCGCTGGCAATGCGCATATGGCACCAACGAGCAGAGCCCCCGGATGATCCGTCCGGGATCGCGTCTTTGCGGCAAACCGATGTGATTGGCCCGGCGCAGGCAGGACCCCACCGCCCGCCCGCGGCCGCTCTAAAGCCGGCGGATTGATTTTATGGGGAAAATTTGGAGCAGGATCGAACAGCGCCCTGCCATGGGGCAGGGCGCTCTTGCCGAATTATCCGTTCAGCTTGTCCTTGATCGCCTTGGCAGGCGCGAATGTCAGCTTCTTGGCAGCCGCAATCTGGATCGTCGCCCCGGTCGAGGGATTGCGGCCCTCACGCGCCGGCGTTTCCTTGACCTTGAACTTGCCAAAGCCATTCAGACTGATTTCATCGCCCTTGGCCGCCGCAACGGCGATCTCGGCAAACACGCCATCGACGAGCTTGCGCGCATCGGCCTTGGTCAGCCCGTGCGCGGCAGCAATCGTATCAGCAAGGTCACTGTTGTTCATTGGTTCCAAAATCCCTGGTTCGAGGAACGGTCAGGCTAGCGGCTTAACCGGAAAAAATCCAAGCCGCCAGACAAGACGTTGCCGATGCACGCGATGGCACCGGCGAGCACTGAAAACCAACCTCATATTCAGATTGGCATGGGGCCTATAGTCTGATCGATGGAATGATCCAGTGCGCTGATGGCGTGGCCGACGCCGTCCAGGTGGCGAGCGTCGCTCGTTTCGCGCGCAGGGGCTGCGCAGTTCCTTTGCTTGTGGGAAGCCGCACTCGGACAGCGGCCGCCCGTCTGCCGCATGTCGCGGTGTATGGCCGGGTAAATCCGGTTGCGTTCCTTGGCAGTGTCGACGCCATTGCCATGCCGTCGCGACAGGAGGCCGGTGCGGTTACTTGTTTCAGGCGCGCGCCGGCCGAAGATCCGCTGGCGCTTGCCGCAGCCACAAACCACTTCGCTGATGCCGGGCGCAGACCACGCGGATAATCGCGCAAGACCCCGCATGGAATTCCTCCCGGCCGCGCTGAATCTGCTGCCGGAGTGGCGAGGGCCGCCAGTCTCTGCTGTTGTGCGATCGCACCACGCTTGCTCTAATAAAAATTGAATCTATATATGAATAAATGCAGGTCGAGTTCACGACCCGCCGATTGGAAAGGTGTGCCGTGAAGGCAGTGGTGTGCAGGGCTCCGTTTGAACTGGACGTGGTGGAACGTGCCATCCCGACGCCGGGCCCCGGCGACGTGGTGCTGCGGGTGCGGCGGGTCGGGCTGTGCGGTACGGATTATCATATCTTTGCCGGCAATCAGCCGTTCCTGGCCTATCCGCGTGTGATGGGCCACGAACTCGGCGGCACGGTTGCGGCGGCACCGGCCGGTTCGCGCTGGCGCGAAGGGCAAGTGGTCACCGTCAACCCCTACCTCGCCTGTGGCCAGTGTCGCGCCTGCGTGCGTGGCAAGCCCAACTGTTGCACCGCCATTTCGGTGCTGGGGGTGCATGCCGATGGCGGCATGTGCGACTATCTGGTCGTGCCCGAACGGGCCGTGGTCGATGCCACCGGCCTGACGCTCGACCAGGCGGCGATGGTCGAATTTCTGGCGATCGGTGCGCATGCGGTGGCGCGGGCGCGGCTGACGCCGGGCGACCGCGTGCTGGTGGTCGGTGCCGGGCCGATCGGCGTTGCGGCTGCGCAGTTCGCGCGCGCCGATGGTGCCGAAGTGACGCTGATCGACACGCGTGCGGCGCGGTTGCAGCACGCGTGCGATCGGCTGGGCTTTGCCGATACCCTGCTGGTTTCGCCGGATCTGGCGACACAACTGGCCGCGCGGACCGCAGGCGCGCTGTTCGATTGCGTGTTCGATGCCACGGGCAATATTCACGCGATGCGCAAAGGGCTCGATTATGTCGCGCACGGCGGCACTTATGTGCTCGTCAGCGTGGTCAAGGACGATCTGGTTTTCGCCGATCCCGAATTCCACAAGCGCGAAACCACATTGCTGGGCAGCCGCAATGCGCTCAACGCCGATTTCGACCGGGTTATCGCGGCAATCTCCGACGGCACGATCCCCACTGCGATGCTGCACACCCACAGCATCGCCGCCGACGATTTGCCCGTCAAAGTGCCGGAACTGATTGCCGCTGCGGACAGCGTGCTCAAGGCGATTGTCGAATTCTAGCCCGCGGCTACAGATGATCCGCCAGGTGAAAGATACGCGCCGCAGCCACCCATTTTTCCCCCGGCGCGGCCCACGGCAACGGTTGCTGATAGGCGTCCATCTGCACCTCCCACGCCTGTGATTCGGCGCTGCCGGTGCGATCGGCCGGTGGCGCATCATCGGCGGTTTCGGTGACCATCACCAACCGGTTGCCGGTGCGATGGATGTCCATCGTCACGATGCCCGAGGCGGCGATATCGCGCAACACTTGCGCCGGGACATGGCCAGGACGATGCCAATCCTCGTAAGCGGCGGCCATCGCTTCGTCCTTGAGGTCCAGCACGAACACTTGTCGGGCCATCAGTCATGTTTCCCTTTATCACGATTGAAAACGAACGTGCCGAATTCGGCAACGACCAGAAAACACCCCAGCGGCACGATCATCGCCAACTGGATCGATCCGCTCTGCTGGGCGATCAGCCCGGTCAGCGGCGGAAACATTGCCCCGCCGATGATCGCCATCACCAGCAGCGAAGCGGCAAGCTTTGTGCGTTGCCCAAGCCCGGCCAGCCCGAGCGTGAAAATGGTCGGAAACATGATCGACATGAACAGGCTGGTCATCCCCAGCGCGATGATCGCCACGAAACCTTTGGCGACGATCGCGACGCCGCATAGCAGCGCGGCAATCAGGCCATAAATCGTCAGCATGCGCGCCGGCGGCACGAAAGCCATCAATCCGGTGCCGGCAAACCGCCCGAGCATGAACGCCATCTGGCTGAAGCCCAGACACCACGCCGCCAGCCGTTCCCCGGTGCCCGCCAGGTCCTGTGTGAAATTGATGAAATAGCTCCACACCGTGACTTGCGCGCCGACATAGCAAAATTGGGCGATCACTGCCCGCACCAGCCGGACGTTGCGCCACAACGGGGTGCGTGCCCCGGACCCGGCATCGGGTTCGACCACCGCCGGAAAGCGTGTCAGTGCGACCAGCACGGCCAGGCACAGCACCACGGCGGCGAGGCTCAGATAGGGCAGGCGCACCGCCAGGGTTTCGGCGGCGTGATAACGTTCGATCTGCGCCGCGCTCATCCCGGCGATTTCGGCTTTGCTGTGTTCAATACCGGAAAAGATCACCGCGCTGCCGATGAAGGGCGCGAGGAACCCGCCCAGGCCGTTGAAGCTTTGCGCCAGATTGAGCCGTTGTGCGGCGCGATCGCCACCCCCCATCGCGGCGATCAACGGATTGGCCGCAGTTTCCAGAAAGGCGAGGCCCGCCGCGATGATATAGAGCGCCACCAGGAAAAAGCCGAAACTGCGCACACCTGCCGCCGGATAGAACAGCAGCGCGCCACCGGCGTAAAGCCCCAGACCGATCAGGATGCCCCGCTTGTAGCCCAGCCGCGCAATCGTCCAGCCGGCGGGCAACGCAAAAGTGAAATAACCGAAATAGAACGCGGTCTGGACAAGCCCCGACTGCATCCGCGACAAATCGAGCGCACCCTGGAACTGCTTCACCAGGATGTCGTTGAAATTGTTGGCGATCGCCCACATGAAACACAGGCTGGTGACAACCGCAAAGGCCAGACGATAGCCTGGACCGATCAGGGCCCCCGATGCCTTTTGCGTTGCGCCTGGCCGGCCGGAGACCGTGCTTGCCAATGTCATCAATTGCTCTCCCCCGATTTTCGTTATTTAACAATGTGGCCGCAGCCGCCGGGTCAGCGATCGGCCAATCCATAAAAGCGTGCGGCATTGCCACCCATGACGGCCTCGGCCCGGGTCGCATCGAAATCACCCACCAGCATCTGCGCCTGGGCAAACCACTGGTCGTACTCGCCTGCGAGTTCGAGCACCGGCCAGTCGCTGCCCCACATCACCCGGTCGGTGCCAAAGCAGGCAAGCACCTGGTGCGCATAAGGCGCGATTGCCGCGACGGTGTGATCGGCGCCGGCCTCGGTCCACAGCCCGGACAGCTTGCACCAGACGTGGGGGTGCGCGGCCAGGCGCTCGATGTCGTTGGCCCAGCCGGCAAAGGCGCGGGCGGCGATGTCCGGCTTGCCGCCATGGTCAAGCACGATCGGCAGGTCGGGATGGCGCGCGGCGAGCTCGACGATGTCACCGATCTGGTCCGCGCGCACCAGCGCGTCAAAGCGCAACCCGCGCGCGACCATGGCGCGCAACACCGGCTCGCGCGCGGAATGCAGGATCCAGCCCGGCTCGCCAACGGACTGGATCATCGCCCGCAGCCCCTTGAGCAGGCGATGATCGGCCAGCGCATGCAACTGCGCGATCGCATCGTCGGCGTCAAAATCGATCCAGCCGACCACGCCTTTGACGAACCGGGTCTGCGCTGCCAGATCGAGGATGTACTGCGTTTCGGCCAGGTCCGGGGCGGCCTGCACCAGCACGGTGCCGTCGACTCCGGTCCGGGCCAGATGCGGCGCCAGGTCGGCGGGGCCGAAATCGCGATGGATCGCAGCCAGATCGGGGCCGGGCCAGTCGGTGAAGGGATTGGCCAGTGTCCAGAAATGCTGGTGCGCATCGATTTTCATGCCTGCACCTTGGCCAGGCCCGGCACCGGGGCGTGCCGATCGATCAGGCCCTGTTGCTTCAGTTCTTGCCACAACACCGCCGGGATCGGCGTGTCGCACAGCATGCGGGTGCGGGCGACCATCGCCGGATCGATCAGACCCGGTATCACCGTCGCGACCGCCGGGTGCGCCAGCACAAATTGCAGCGCCGCCGCCGGCAGCGGTACGCCGTGGGCCCGGCACACGGCCTCGATCCGGGCGACGCGCGCCACGATCGGCGGCGGGGCCGGGGCATAGTTGTAGAAGGCGTTGCCGCCGTTCGTGCCGGTAGCGAGGATCCCGCTGTTGTAGACCCCACCCAGAATAATCGCGGCGCCATGCGCCTGGCAGCGCGGCAGAAAATCCGCCAGCGGTTGCTGTTCAAGCAGGGTGTAGCGTCCGGCCAGCAGAAAGCAGTCGAAGCGCCCGATCGCCATTGCCGCGTCCATCACCGCGGTTTCGTTGGCGCCGAGGCCGATCGCACGGACATCGCCGGCGCCGCGCAATTCATCCAGCGCGCGATAGCCACCGTCGGCAAAAGCGGCAAAGTGGCGCGGGTTGTCCGCGCCATGGGTGGCATCGCCCAGGTCGTGGACCAGCAGCACATCGATCCGGCCCAGCCCGAGCCGGTGCAGGCTGGCCTCGAACGAGCGCATCACGCCATCATAGCTGTAATCGTACACCATGCTGAACGGCATCGGCGTCACAAAGTCGTGTCGGGACAGGGCCCGATCGGCGCTGTTGTCGGGACGCAGTAACCGGCCCACTTTGGTCGAAAGGACAAAGTCATCGCGGGGCCGCCCGCGCAAGGCATCGCCGAGCCGCCGCTCGGACAGGCCCAGCCCGTAATAGGGCGCAGTGTCGAACAGGCGCATGCCGGCGTCCCAGGCGGCATCGACGGTCGCCCGCGCGGTCTGGTCGGACATCGCGCGATAGAGATTGCCGAGCGGAGAGCAGCCGAGGCAGAGCGGCCCCAGCCACGGGGGCAGGCCATGCGCCGGGCGCGAACTGGAACTGGTGTTGTCCATGTTCGTCATATACGAATTGCGCGTGCATATATGCAAGTTGGAAATGGCGCCCTGGTGGCGCGCAAGCGCTTCGGTCAGGCCCTGCTGTCGTTTTCCAGAAGGCTGGACGAAATCGTTCGGGCCGCCTCGACCAGATGCTGCACCACGTCGTCGAGCGGGCAGCGCAAATTGGCGTAGCGGATGAACGGAACGGTCAGCGCCGCCGCCGCGCGGTCACCGCGCAGGACCGGCGCCGATACGTCGGTCACCCCGTTGGTATACGAACTGACCGCCTGGGCCACACCGTTGGCGCGGGCGTGCTCGGCGCTCGCGGCAAAGGCGTTGCGTGCGTCCGGATCGAGCGTAGGCAACAGGGCCAGCCAGCGTGCGCGTACATCGTCGGGCTGAAACCCGAACAGCACCGCGCCGGAAACCGAACCGACGATCGATCGGCGGTGGCCGACCCGCACGGAAAAGCCGATCTGTTCGTCGGATTCGACCCGCGCCACCACCACGATCTCGCCGCGCGAATGGAACGCCAGATGGCACGACTGGCCGATCGCCATGGCCAGCGTGCGCATGACCGGCAGCGCCACTTCGACCAGGCCCTGCACCGGGGGCTGGCGCATGGCCATCGAGAACATGCGGTCTGTCAGCACATAGCCGTCGCCGGCCGGGTCGGGCGCAAGATAGCCGCGCACAATCAGCACCTGGACCATGCGGAACATTTCGCCCTGCGAACGCCCCAGCCGCTGGCAGATCTCCGTCATGGTCAGCGGGCGCGCGCTCGTCATCAGCAATTCAAGAACATCGAGCCCTTTTTCCAGCGCGGGCGCACGATAGCGAGAGACATCATCGCGGTCGCCCGGCGGCAGATCGCCGACGGCCGATACGGCTTGCTGGGCAGCGACAGCGTTATCGTCGATCTTTGGCATGGGCCCTTATGGCAAACACGCCAGCCGATTCAATACCGGGTCCCGTTCAGACCCAGACTATGCCCATAGCTGCATCGCCCCGATACCGGGGTCGGTCCTGCCGGCCCGTCCGTTTTCGACCTTTCCGGCAAAGCGTCGGACAAAGCCTGCCAAACCTTCGACTTGCACGCTGATGTCGTACCAGTTGTCGCTGGCGGCCAGCGCCCATACGGCGGTCATCGATTGCCCGGGGCCGACGGTGACAGTTTGTTTGCGGGCAGCAGCGACGGGATAGCGGGGATCCATCACCATCACAAAATCGACATCCCCGACGCTGCGGTTGGCCAGCGCGATCGCGATCGCATCAGGTTTTGACTGTGCTTCGACTGCAAAGTCCCTTGCGGCAACCGGCCCGGCATAGCGGCGATAGAACCCGTTCGGACCGCGCACGGTCAGGTCGTATTCGGCAGCAGCCGCGGGGTCGAACCAAGCGCCATCCGAAACGGTGTCACCGGCCCCGATGGTGAAATGCCATGGGTCATTGCGATCAAGATTGTCGTGCACCGTCAGCACCACGCCGACCGCGCCATGATTGGTCATGTCGATGCGCAGCCGGCCTTCGGCTGTCATTGCGGCAGCCACGGCGAAATCATAGGGCAACGGCCGATGGGGCCTTTGCCCGGGCATCTGGGCGGTTGGCGCTTGCCGGTCGGGGATCGCCACCGCGATTCCCGCTGCCGAACGCGCGATCCGCCTCTGCACATCGCCGGTTTTCGGCATGGCAACGCGATCGGCCGGGTCGCCTGCGGCAGAAAAGTCGAAGGCTGACGTCAGGTCGCCGCAGACCGAACGGCGCCAGGCGCTGATATTCGGTTCGACCACGCCAAAGCGTTGCTCCATGAACCGGATGACCGAGGTGTGGTCGAACAGTTGCGAGCAGACGAAACCGCCGCGCGTCCACGGCGAAACGATCACCGCAGGGGTGCGAATGCCAAGGCCGATGGGGTGCGTGCCGGGGGTGAGATGGTCGTCGCCGGCGTAATGTTTGGCTTCGCCGGCAATCGGCACGGTGCTGTGACCGCGATAGGTTCCGACCGGCGGCACCGGGGGCAGGGCATGGTCGTAAAAGCCGCCAGCTTCGTCGTAGAGCAGCAGGAATGCCGTTTTGGCAAAGACGGCCGGATGATCGACCAGCGCACTGATCAGCCCTGCGGTGACTTTTTCACCATTGCCGGGCTGGCCGTTGGGATGTTCCGACAAGTCGGTCGAGGTCACGATCCATGACACTTGCGGCAGCTTGCCGGTCGCGATGTCGTTGCGGAATGCGGTAACCAGTTGATCGCCATCCGAACGTTTGCGATCGGGTTCGGCCTTGTGCTCGCTCACCCAGGCGCGGCCACGCTTGTACAATTCGGAATCGCGCGCGCAGGATCGGAACGGCGGAAACAGGGCCAGCACATTGTCGTTGAAATTGTCGTATTCCTGATAGACTTTCCAATCGATTCCGGCCGCCTGCAAGCGTTCGGCATAACTGGTCCAGCGATAGGCATCGGCGCGCAGCGGCGTGTCCCGCGCCATATCCGAGACCGGGCTCTGCTCTTCGCCATAATTGCTCATTTCGGGATCGCCGCCAACTCCGCCGCCACCATTGCACCCGCTGAACAAGTGGAACCGGTTGGGATACGTCTGCGTCATGGTTGCGCTATGGTAGGCGTCGCAGACGGTAAAGGCATCGGCCAGCGCATAGTAGAACGGCAGATCGCCGGGACCGAAATGCAGCATGCGGTTGTGCATTTCGCTGGTATGGCCCCAGCGGTCATAACGCCCGCGATTGTAGATGTGGACGTTTTCCTGGTGTGACTGGTCGGCGCCATCGATCATGAATGATCGCGCGATCGTTGAATCGCCATGGAACGGCAACACAAAGCCATCGGCGTGCTGGGTGGATGGCTGGGCCCAGACTGAGCGCCCCCCGGGAAGGCGCAGCGGCCGGGGATCGCCCAGACCACGCACGCCATTGAGCACGCCGAAGTAATGATCGAACGAGCGGTTTTCCTGCATATGGATAACCACGTGTTCGACATCGGCGATCGACCCGGTCCGCCGGTTGGCCGGCACCGCCATGGCCCGGTCGATCATCGATTGCAGCGCCAGAACGCCGGCCGCACCACCTGACGCTTTCAGAAAATCACGGCGATTGGAGGACGGCATGACGGACCTCATCAACTGGCGCTGGATTGACGGTATGTGCAGCCCGGTGCCGTTTGCACCTGTATCTACGGGTAACCCTGCCTCAGCAATGCGCGCATGTCGGATCGAGCAGATCGTGCAGCAGCGCCTCGGTCGGGTCCCATTCGCCGATCGCCGGATGGATCAGGAACGCCTTGCGCGCCGTCAAGCGATCGCCGTCGATGGCCGCCTCGATCGCGGCGCGTTCATAGGATTTGACCGACTGCACCAGACCATGGACTGCGTCGGGCAGCGCGGCCAGCGGCTCTGGCTGCACGCTGTCCTTGTTGATCCAGCAGGGTGTTTCGATGATGTCGTTGTCGGGAAGATTGGCAAGACGCCCCTGGTTGCGGGTGTTGACGACAATCCGCGCCGGAGTGTGGCCGGCCAGCGCCTTGATCACGTCGATTGCGATGCGGTGATACCCGCTCGCCACGCGGAACGGATCGACGTCGAAGGGGGCGTCCTTGTCAAACGCCGAGTTGGCGAGTGCTTCGAGTTTCATGTACGATCCCGACCGTCGGTTGAGATAGTCGGTGTAGGCGGCAATGGCCTCGTCCGGCGCGCCGGCTGCGAGCCGTTCGCCCAGGGTTTGCAACAGCGCACCGTTCAGCGCTTCGACTTCCGTGCCGCGGCTTGAACCCTGGCGCCGCTGGTTGTCGAGCGCGCGACGGCGATTGTAATAGAAAAACAGGTATTCGGTCGGGATCAGGCGCAAAGTGCGCAGCATGGAAAAATCGAACAGCGGCGCGGTGTAAAGCTGGCCAAGGATCGCATCATCGGCCAGGATCCGATCCATCACATCGACCCCGTCGAGCCAGACGCCGCGCACCCAGCCTAGGTGGTTGAGCCCGACATAGTCGCACGTCACCGCGTCCAGGCTGGCGCCCAGTGCGTGGGCGATGTTGTGAAACAGTTCGGTCGGGGTGTCGCAGATGCCGACCACTTTGGCACTGGTGTGGCTGGCAATCGCCTGGGTGATCAGGCCGGCCGGATTGGTGAAATTGACGATCCACGCCTCGGGGCTGAGACTGGCGACCAGACGCGCCTGTTCAAGCGCGATCGGCACGGTGCGCAAGGCCATGGCGGCACCGGCCGGGCCGGTGGTTTCCTGCCCGGGATAGCCATGTTTGATCGCGGCCAGTTCGTCGGACGCGCGCCCGGCGATGCCGCCGACCCGGATCGAGTTCATGACAAAGCTCGATCCTTCGATCGCCTCTTCGATCACCGGGGTTTCGCGGATGACCAGATCACCCCGCTCGCGCGCAACAATCGCCCGCCCCAGCCGGGCCATGATCGCCAGCCGCGCCGGATCGGGATCATAGAGCACGAATTCGCTTATGCCGACCTGGCGGGCAATTTCGTTGATGCCGAAAATGACCAATGGGGTCCGGACGCCGCCGCCGCCAATCAGCGCGACTTTATGTTGCATAGGTCTGCTCCTGCAGGCTTTGAAGTTGATATCGATCGGGCAGGCCGGCCAGCGCGCCGGCCGCCTGGGTTGACAAGGCGCCGCAGATACAGCCGCGCTGAAGGGCTTGCTCGACGCTGGCATTGTCGAGCAGGGCATCGATGAAACCGGCGTCGAACGCATCGCCCGCGCCGGTTGTGTCGCGTGGCACGACCGTGGGCGGCGCAACCGTCAACAACCGACCCCCAATATCCGCGATCGCCCCACGCGAACCGATCTTGAGAATCGCCGAACGGAAACGCCGTTGCCGCGCCAGCGCGAAATAAGCGTCTGCATCGTTGCTGCCGGTCATCAGTTCCGCCTCTTTTTCATTGGGCAGCAGATAGGTGATGGCCCGGAAAATTTCGTCGCTGGCCGGATCGCGCAGCCATTCCGGCTGAAATCCGGCATCGATCGAAGTGGTGCATCCGGCCTGGTCCAGCACCGGCAGGATCCGTGCCGCCAGCGCTGCGGTCAGCGGCAGCGCAAAATGGACATGGCGCGCGCGGACGAGCCACGCCAGCATATCGTCACCGGCCAGCAGATCCATCAGGTGCACGTTTGCGCCGTGGAACGTGAAATAGGCGCGATCAACCTCGCTCGACACCGCGACGGTTGTACCGGAGGGCAAAATATCCTGCGTCAGGGCCGATCGCACGCCGAATTCGCCGATCCTGCTTTCGATCCAGGACCGTTCATCGACCCCGATCACGCCGACCAGTTCGACCGTACGACCCAGACGCGCCAAACCGCAGGCGGTGTTGGCAGCGCCGCCGCCCACTTCGCGTGCATAAGCACGGGCATAGGATTCTTCACCCGGTGCGGGCCAGGCGGGAAATCCCGACATGATATGGTCGACATAGATTTCGCCGACAACGATGACTTCGGGATTGGTCATGACAGCGCAAACGGCCAACTGCTGCGACGGTGGGCACCGACCAGGAATACCACCGTACCCAGCGCAAGCATGCCGAGCGCAAACCCGACATGCAGCGCCCTGCTGGTGGCAAGGATGCAGACCCAACCGATCAGCGCGATCGCGACGGGCAGGGGATAGAGCGGCATGTGGAACCGGTCGGGCGAAGCGGCCCTGTCCAGTCGCCGCAGCAAGACGACCGCGATGCACAGCGCGATCGACTGAAACAGCGTCTGCACGACGATCAGGACCGCGATCAGATCCGCCAGATTGACCATGCAGGCCAGAGCAGACGCCAGGCCCATATAGACGAGGCCCCAGACCGGAAAGTGCGCTTTGGCATGGAGGCGCGCGAAAGCGGGAAAGAACTGTCCCGCCGCCGCCGCCGCATAGGGCACGCGCGAATAGCCGAGCAATGCCGCCAGGATCGATCCCCAGCTTGCGATCAGGATCAGCCAGGCGGCCAGTGCACCTTCGCGCGGGCCATAGATATGCGTCATGAAATCGGCCACGATCGCGGTCGAATGTTGCGCCGCGCGCCAGGGAATCGTGCCGATGATCGACAGGTTGAGGCCCAGATAAAGGATTGCGACCAGCCCGAGCGAGACCAGCACGGCAAACGGGATGGTCCGTCGCGGGCGGGAGACCTCTTCGCCGATCATGCAGACATTGTTATACCCGCCATAGTCGTAGACAGCGATCAGCGTGGTTGCGCCAAGTCCGCTCAGAAAGGCCGGGGTCACGGCAAAGGCATGCGCCGGGAAATCGAACGCCAGCCGCACCTGAAAATGCCAGGCGCCGCTGGCAATGATCCACGCGGTTGCCAGCACGACCACCGCCGTTACCAAAATCGAGATCCGGCCGATCGAGCGCACCTGACGCCACAGCAATGCGGTGTTCAACAGGCACACCACCGCAGCCAGCATCGACAGGGACCAACCGGGCAGGCCGGGACGAAGGAAACTGACGTATTGCGACAGGCCCACGGCGCCCGAGGCAATCGACAAGGGGCCGATCAGCAGGGTCAACCACAGATAGATAAACCCGAACAGCTTGCCGGCTCCGGCCGGGCCGAACGCTTCGAGCAGATAGTGATAAGGCCCGCCCGAACGCGGCAGACGAGAGCCGAGTTCGGCCCAGACCAGTCCGTCACAGGCGCAAATTCCCGCACCCACCAGCCATCCCAGCATCGCCTGTGGCCCACCCATCGCCGACAGCGCAAGCGGGATGGTGATGAAGGGGCCTATGCCGATCATGTTCAGAACATTGGCCGACACCGCTCCCCACGGGCCGATGCCACGCTGCGGTGCCGTGATCCCGACGGCGACCGGCGGTTCTGCCAAAACCGGCTGCATCACAGCCGGACAGGTTGGCCGGATCGTGCCGAGAGCGCGGCAGCTTCGGCCAGTTCCAGCGCGGCAAGACCGTCGGCGAAGGTGACGGACGGTAACTGTTCTCCCGCCAGGATCATCGCGAAGTGGTCGATTTCCGCCCGGTAAGCAGCGGCATAGCGGTCGAGAAAGAAGTTTTGCAGCGCATCGCTGGCCATCCCTGGCGCCGACCATGTGCTGACGGTGGATTCGAGCCGGTTGTCCGCGCGCACCAGACCATTGCTGCAAAACGCTTCGATCCGCTGGTCATAGCCATAGCCAGACCGGCGGCTGTTGCTGATCACGCACAGCCGCCCCCGTGCCGTGCGCAGGATGGTCTTGGCGGTGTCGCAATCGCCAGCTTGCGCGATGGCCGGATCAACATGGCATGCGGTCGCCGCGTAGACTTCGACAATCGGGTCATCAAGCAGCCAGCGCGCGGTATCGAAGTCATGAATCGCCATGTCCCGGAACAGACCGCCCGACGTGGCGATATAGGAAATCGGCGGCGGAGCGGGGTCGTGGCTGATGATGTGCAAGGTTTCCAGATCGCCCAGCGTGCCATCGACCAGGCGGGATTTCAGTGCCTGAAAATCGGGATCGAACCGTCGGTTGAAGCCGATCAGCATCCGAGCATCGCCCAGCACCGGCGCGGCCGCTTTCGCCCGCGCCAGATCCAGATCGACCGGCTTTTCGCACAGGATCGCCTTGCCGCCGGCGGCCAGCGCCAGTGCCTGGTCAAGATGCAGATCGGTCGGGCTGGCTATGACGACCCCGGCGATGGCGGGGTCGGCCACGACGTCGGCAAAGGTGGCTGCGCTGCCGCCGAATTCACCGATGATCGCATCAACCGCATGCGCGGACGGATCGACTATGCCGGCCAGTGAAAGGCGGGTATGGCGGGCGATGTTCTGGGCATGGATCCTGCCAATCCGGCCGGCGCCCACCACTGCGATCTTGTCCATTTGCGCTCCGCCCGTTCAGTCTGCATAAGACGCTGTGCCTGCATAAGAATGCTGTGCCTGAATGCAGGCAACGGCGGGCAGGCCCAATACCGGATTGTGAAACGAAAATTTCGCCAGTCTGTCAATCTGAAAAATTTGATTCACCACACCGATTGATTTTTCCCGTCGGCCGATTAGGGTTGGCACTCCAACGCGAGCCCACCGCACCCATGAACGACACAATCACCCCTCCGCAGACCGTTGCCGAGTTGCGTTCCGCCATTCTCGAGGGCTATGCCGATTTCAGCAAGCGCCTGCAGGTCGTCGCCAGCTATATTCTGGATAATCCCGACGACCTGGCGCTTGAATCGCTCAGCACCGTTGCCGCCCGCGCCAACGTGCAGCCTTCGGCGTTCGTACGCTTTGCCAAGGCTCTTGGCTATCCGGGCACAGGCCCGATGCAACGGATCATCCGCGACGCCTTTCTCGCCAACCGTGCCAGCCTTGGCTACGAAGAACGCGTACGCCGGTTCAACGCGTCGGTCGGTGCCGGCGAAGCCCTGCGCAGCGATACCATTCTTGATGAATTCATCGCCGCCGATGCCATGTCCATTCAGGTTCTGGGCGAACAGATCGGGCCGGAAGACATCGGCAATGCCGTCCGCCTGATCGACCAGGCCGAGACGCTGTATATCATGGGCTATCGCCGGGCGTTTCCGGTCGCGTCCTATTTTGCCTATTCGCTTCAGCAGATCGGCAAGCGAATCGTGTTCATGGACGGCGTTGCCGGGCTGTCGCGCCAGCAAGTCGGGACCATCACCGCGCGCGATCTTTTTCTGGCCATCAGTTATTACCCTTATGCCCAGGAGACGGTCGAAGCGGTCGAAATGGCGCGCGCGGCCGGATCAAAGGTCTTGTCGATTACCGACACCGTGGTTGGGCCGATTGCCAAACTGTCTGATCAGGTGATGCAGGTGCGCGAATCAAAAGTCCGCAATTTCCGCTCGTTGTCCGCTTCGATGTGCCTGGCGCAAGTGCTGGTCGTCGCGATTGCCTTTGAACAGGGCGGCAAGGCGGCATCGGGCACAGCCGCATAATATGAATATTGCGCTTGCAGGATTTTTGAAATATCGGTTTCAAATATTGGCGCTCAACATCCCGTGACCGCCATGTCCGGAGCCTTATGAGCCAGCTTGCGCAAACCCTCGACTTCATCGCCCTTGGCCGTTCTTGCGTCGATCTCTATGGCCAGCAGGTGGGCGGCAGGCTTGAGGACATGGCTTCGTTCGCCAAATATGTCGGAGGAAGCCCGACCAACACCGCAATCGGCGGTGCGCGGTTGGGCCTTCGCACCGGATTGATCTCGCGCGTGGGCGTCGATCACATGGGACGCTTTATCCGCGAGAAATTGAGCCATGAACGTGTCGATCACACGGGCGTGATCGATGATCCCCATCGCCTTTCCGCGCTGGCGATCCTTGGGATTCGCGATCGGGAACGGTTTCCGTTGCTTTTCTACCGCGAAAACTGCGCCGACATGGCGCTGACCCGCGCTGATCTTGACGAAGCCTGGATCAAATCGGCGCGCGCGCTGGTGATCAACGGCACGCATCTGTCGCAGCCGGGCGTGTTCGATGCCAGCAAAGTGGCGGCCGACTGGATCAAGGTCGCCGGTGGGCGCGTGGTCTTTGATATCGATTATCGGCCGGTGCTGTGGGGCCTGACTGCGCCCGACATGGGGGAAAACCGGTTTGTCGCCTCGCCCGAGGTGACAGCGAGGCTCCAGAGCATATTGCCGGCGTGCGATCTGGTGGTCGGGACCGAAGAGGAAATACGGATCCTGGGTGGCGCACCCACCGTCTTGGATTCGCTGCGGGCGATCCGCGAGCGAACATCGGCCGTGATCGTCTGCAAGCGCGGCGCGCTGGGATGCGTTGCCTTTGACGGTCCGATCCCCGATGCGATCGATGACGGAATCCGTGCGCCGGGATTGAATGTCGAAGTGTTCAACGTGCTGGGTGCAGGCGATGCGTTCATGGCCGGTTTTCTGCGCGGCTGGCTGCGCGGGGAAACGTTGGAAACCAGTTGCCGGTGGGCCAATGCCTGCGGCGCGATCGTGGTGTCGCGCCACAGTTGTTCGGCGGCGATGCCGTATTGGAGCGAATTGCGGCACGTGCTTGAACAGGGCGATCTGCCATACCGGTTGCGCGACGATGCGGCCCTGGCGCAGGCACACTGGGCGCAAGGGCGCCTGCGCGCCTATTCCGACCTCAAGGTGCTGGCGATAGACCATCGGGTGCAACTGGCCGATCTTGCCCTTGAAGTCGGCGTCGACCCGTCGTGCCTTGCGCGCTTCAAGGAATTGACGCTGCATGCGGTCGATCATGTTGCCCAAGGTGACGCGCGTTTCGGAATCCTGCTCGACGGGGAATATGGCTTTGACGCCTTGGCGGCTTCGAGTGAAAGCCCCTATTGGGTCGGCCGGCCGGTTGAAGTGCCCAAGTCGCGGCCGTTGCGGTTCGAAGGCGGCGGCGATATCGCCACGCATCTGCTGGAATGGCCGGCCAACCAGGTGGTAAAGTGCCTCGTCCTCTATCACCCCGACGATGAGCCCGACTTGCGCGAAGCGCAGGAAGCGCAGTTGCTGCGTCTGTTTGATGCCTGCCGCAAACTCGGGCATGAATTGTTGCTGGAGATCATCCTGCCGACCGGTATGCCCTCCGAAGAAGACACCGTAGCCCGCGCGATGCGCCGGTTCTACGAACTGGGCCTGCGCCCCGATTGGTGGAAGCTGGAGCCTGATCCGCGCCGTGCCTACTGGCAGCACGCCGAGGCGGTGATTGCGCAATACGATCCAGGCTGCCAGGGGATTCTCCTGCTTGGTTTGTCGGCATTGCCCGACACACTCATTCAGTCGTTCCATGCCGCAGCGCCGTTTGCCATGGTCAAGGGTTTTGCTGTCGGGCGGACGATTTTCTATGATGTTGCGCGGTCCTGGATGCTGGGAGAGATCGACGATGGCGGAGCCGTTGATGCGCTGGCTGCCAATTTCCGCGTTCTGGTAGACGCGTGGGACAGCGCGCGAAACGCGCAGAGGCTTACTGCGTGAAGCATCTCCGGCTGACCTGTGCGCAAGCGACGGTGCGCTGGCTCGCAGCACAATACATCGCCACCGAGACGGGAACGTCGCGCTATTTTGCCGGAGTCTGGGCGATTTTCGGACATGGCAATGTTGCCGGGCTGGGCGAGGCGTTGGCCGGTGCCCGACACGACCTGCCGACCTATCGCGCGCACAACGAACAGACCATGGCCCATGCCGCGATCGCCTTTGCCAAGCAATCCCGGCGCAAACGGGCCATGGTCTGCACCACATCGATTGGTCCGGGCGCGACGAATCTGGTGACGGCGGCGGCGCTGGCGCATGCCAACCGGCTGCCGGTGCTGTTGTTGCCGGGCGACGTGTTTGCCAGCCGCAGGCCCGATCCGGTGTTGCAGCAGATCGAGGCATTCGGTGACCGGACGGCGACGGCCAACGACTGCCTTCGCCCGGTGTCGCGCTTCTTTGATCGCATAACCCGACCGGAACAGGTTCTCGACAGTTTGCCGCACGCACTGGCGACAATGCTTGATCCCGCCGCATGTGGGCCGGCAACCGTCGCATTCTGTCAGGATGTCCAGGCCGAAGCATTCGATTATCCAGCCACATTCTTTGAGCCGAGGACCTGGCGCATTCGCCAGAGCCCGCCGGATGCCGGGGAACTGGCGCGCCTGGTCCAGGCGATCAAGGCCAGCAAGCGGCCGGTTCTGGTTATCGGCGGCGGTGTTGGCCATGCCGCCTGCGAGGATCTGCTGGCCATTTTTGCCAGCCGCACAGGCATGCCGTGTGTGGAAACGCAGGCGGGCAAGGGCTGGCTGGTCGCCGACCACCCGCTCAACCTGGGTGGTGTCGGCGTGACCGGGACGGCGGCTGCCAATGCCGTGGTTGCCGACGCCGATCTGATCATTGGCCTGGGAACGCGGTTGCAGGATTTCACGACCGGTTCGCGGCGGCTCATTTCGACGGACCGGTGCCGCCTGTTCCAGGTCAACACCGCCGTGTTCGATGCCCATAAGCACGGTGCCGAACCGGTGGTCGGCGATGCCGGCGAAGTGGTCAGTGCATTGTCGCGTGCATTGGATGAATGGAGCGCTCCCGCGGAATGGACGACCGGCGCGGCCGACCTGAAATCGCGCTGGGATGACGAGGTCGTGCGGCTGACGGCGGCGCCGCCGGCCGTTGCGGCCGGACTGCCAAGCGATGCGCAAGTGCTGGGTGCGGTGTGGCGTGCCGCCAGCGAGGACGCGGTCGTGGTCTGTGCCGCGGGCGGGCTGCCCGGCGAACTGCACAAGCTGTGGCAGGTGCGCAAGCCCGGCGGCTATCATGTCGAATACGGCTTTTCCTGCATGGGCTATGAGATCGCCGGCGGGCTTGGGGCGAAACTTGCCGAACCGGGCCGCGATGTCCATGTCCTGGTCGGCGACGGCAGCTATCTGATGGCCAATTCGGAACTGGCAACTTCGGTCATGCTGGGCGCGCCGTTGGTGGTGACAGTGCTCGACAACCGCGGTTTTGGTTGCATCAACCGGCTGCAAGGCCAGGTCGGGGTCGATGGTTTCAACAACCTGCTCGATGATTGCCATCACCAGGTCACGCCGCAGATCGACTTTGTCGCCCATGCTCGCAGTCTTGGCGCCACGGCGGAAAAGGTGCGCGACATCGCCGGGCTGGAAGCTGCGCTTGCCGGCGCGCGATCGGTCGCGCGCACCCACGTCATCGTCATCGAAACGGATCCTGTAGCATCGAGTCCGGGCGGGGCCTGGTGGGATGTCCCGGTGGCGCAAGTTTCTGACAATCCGGGTGTTGGCCTCGCCCGGCAAGCCTATGAAGCGGCGCTTTCCGGTCGCCCGCACAAACAACAGGAAACGTCATGACAATTCGGTTTGGTGTCAGCCCGATCGCGTGGATCAACGACGACATGCCCGAACTGGGGGGCGATACGCCGCTGGAGGCGGTGCTCGCCGATATCCGCAACCTTGGGTTTGCCGGGGTGGAACTGGGCGGAAAATTTCCCAGGGATGCGACCCGGCTTGCCGCGCTGCTCGGCGGGTATGACCTTGCGCTCGTCGGCGGATGGTACAGCAGTGCCTTGCTCGATCACTCGGCCGAGGCGGAAATCGCCCGCATGCAACCGCATCTCGATTTGCTGCTGGCGCTCGACTGTTCGGTGTTCATTTGTGCCGAAACCAGCAACGCGATCCACGGCGCTCGTGGCACGCCGATGCGCAACCGCCCGATTCTGACGGACAGTGACTGGTCCAGGTTTGGTGACCGGCTGACCGCGCTTGCCGACCATGTTGCCGCGCAGGGCCTGCGCTTTGCCTATCATCATCATCTTGGCACGGTGGTTGAAAGCGCGCCGGATCTGGATCGTTTTCTTGCCGGCACCGGTCCTGCCGTGGGCCTGACGCTCGATACCGGCCATGCCGCGCTGGGCGGTATCGATCCGGTCGATGTGATCCACCGGCACCCGGACCGGATCGCCCATGTCCATTGCAAGGATGTGCGCCAGCCGGTGTTCGACGACATGAGCCGTCGCGATGCGAGCTTTCTCGATGGGGTGCTCGGCGGGATGTTCACGGTGCCGGGCGACGGACGGATCGACTATGATGCGGTGATGGCCGCATTGCAGGCGATCGGCTATCGCGGCTGGGTCATTCTTGAGGCCGAGCAGGACCCGGCGCTGGCCAACCCGTTTGACTATGCCGCGCTGGGATTGCGTACACTGACACGCGCGGCCGACGCGGCCGGTCTGGTGATGGCAGGGCCTGTCGCATGAGCCGCCTGCTGGTACGTCCCCACCCCGACCACCACGGCCTGCCGACCGTCGAGGTAACGCCCGAATCTGCAGGCTGGAGCCATGTCGGTTTCCGTTCGCTGGTCCTTGCCGATGGCGAGGTGTTCGAATTGTGCACCCCGGATCGGGAAACCTGCATCGTGATCATGGCTGGTACGGCCGAAATTGCGGTCGATGGGCAGTCCCTCGGCCCGATCGGCGGTCGCGCCAATGTGTTTGTCGATGCGCCCCCCGGTGCCGTCTATGTGCCTGACGCCATGCCCTACCGTATCACGGCGCTGGGCAGGGTCGAAATTGCGCTATGCACTGCGCCCGGCACCGCCGGCGGCACGCCGCGTGTCGTCGACCCGGCCGACATGCCCACCGAAATTCGTGGAACGGGCTCGAACACGCGCCACGTGCGCAATATCCTGCCCGAAACCGCGCCCGCGCAAGCGCTGCTGGTGGTCGAGGTGATTACGCCTGGCGGCAATTGGTCCAGCTATCCCCCGCACAAGCACGACCAGTCTGCGGAGGGCGAAGAAACCAGTCTGGAAGAAACCTATTATTTCCGCATGAACCCCCCGCAGGGCTTTGCAGTGCAGCGCGTCTATACCCAGAGCCGTTCGATCGACGAGACGATCTGCGTGCATGACGGAGACGTGGTGATGGTCCCCGAAGGCTATCACCCGGTGGGCGCGACTCACGGTTATGATTGCTATTACCTCAATGTGATGGCCGGGCCGGAACGCAAGTGGATATTCCGCAACGATCCCGATCATGCCTGGATCGCTGCTCCAGCCGTTGCGAGCCAACAATCAAGCGACTGATTTAACGGCGTTTCGGATCATTGCGACGGGTCGCTACCCGGTAAAGTTTGAAACGAAAATACCAAAAATTCATAGAACGAAATGATCATATTGACATGATTCTGTCATGTCCGTACCAAACCGATTGACGCGGCCTGGTGCAAGGATGGCCTGCAGACGGGCAGCGTGCCTGGGTCGAAGCAGCGCGCGCGCAGTCGCAGCCAAGAAGCGGCAAGCGCGTGGTCGGCATGCAAACACATTGGGGGGTGGTGATGAAAAATTCGAGTGTGAGAACCGGGCTGCTGTTGGGGACTGCCGCGTTCTTTTCGACGGCGATGACGGGTGTGGCGCGGGCCGCCGAAACGCCGCCCGACGCGCCGGCTGCCGCGCCGCAGCACAAGGACGATGTGCAAAGCGATGCATCGCAGCGCGACGCCATTCTGGTGGTCGGCGACCGTTATCAGGCGGCTGCGGCGCAGACCCGGGCGATCAACACCATCAACGTGCTGTCGGCCGACGACCTCGGGCATACCGCCGTGCACAACGTTGCCGAAGCGCTGGCCTTGCTGCCTGCGGTCAGCACCACCAACACCGGGACCGGATTTATCGGCGGGGTAGACGCGGCGTCGCGTGGCGAAGCATTGTATGCGCAAGTGCGCGGTATGGATTCGGCTTATTCGCTCAGCCTGATCAACGGTGTCAATGTGGCCGAGGCGAACCCTTACAGCCGCAACGTCCAGCTTAACCTGCTGCCGCCTTCGGGCCTGTCGACGATCGTGTTGAACCTGACCGCGACGGCCGATCAGGAGTCCGATTTCATCAGCGGCGCGATCGATTTCCACACCCCGTCGGCATTCGACTTTGCCAAAGACCATCTCTCCGTGACAGTGGGTGGCAAGCTGGAAAGCGAAGCGCTCGCCTATGGCAATCACAAGATTGGCCAGAACTATTCGGGCGAATGGTCAAAGCAGTTCGGTTCCGAAGGCCAGTTCGGGATCTATGCCCAAGCCTATTACGACGTGCGCTATTTCACCAATGGCAAAGTCGGCGGCATCAACGAAACGCATAGCGACCATGCCTGGGGCTATGCCATTCAGGGCGGCGGGACAAACCAGAACAACAGCGCGCCGGGCCTCAATCCGGTTGACAACATCGCGCTGGCCGGGGTCAACGAGAGCGTCGCCGATGGCCAGACCAAGCGCTATGGCGGCAGTCTGGCGCTCGATTGGCGTCCCAGCAGCGAGACCAAGTTCTATGCGCGCTTTACATATGCGCGCGCCGATTCGACGGACAATATCGCCAACACCCAGATCATCGGCCAGGGTGCGCTGAACGGCAACAACGGCATGGGCAACGGCAACCAGGGCATTCCGCTCGGCAACGGCACGTATGGCCTGCTGATCCCCGATGTGTCGTTGCGCTACTGGTTTATCACCAACCCGCAGGCGAACACGCTGGGCACATCGCAGATCGGCGGGGAAACCAGCAACGATCATCTGACGGTATCGGGCAATGTGTTCTTCAGCACCGGCGTAGACAACGAGCCCAACCAGATCCAGGTCGCCACGCGCAACGAGGACAACAACAATGCGGGCACGACGTTCGGCGGGTCGCAACTGTTTTCCTACAACGCGCATAATTATCCGATCGCGCTGCTGAACAGCTATCAGCAGAGCGTGCTCAACAACATTGCGGGCATGCCGGCCGGGAATCCCTATGGCGCACCCGAATTGACCAATTATCGGTCAAGCCAGTCGATGGCCGGCATCAAGGGTGACCTGACCTGGAAATTCGATGGCGGCATGTTGAAATTCGTCAAGGCCGGCTTCAAGATACTCGATTCGTGGCATCAAACGTCCAGCGTCGATTACCAGATCAACGGTGACAATGGCGGAACCGAACCCAGCAATTACACCACGTTCGGGTCGCTCGGGCTGATCAGCAACACCTGGGCGCATGCCATTCCGGGCCTTTACGGCCAACCGGTGCCGAACCTGGACGTGAACAAAATCTATGCGCTCTATAATTCCGAGGCGGCCAATCCGGCGATCGGCACTGTGGCCGACGATTGCGGCGGAAGCACCCCGACTGATCCCAATGCGCTGAACTGCAACACGACGCGCACGCTCGAACATTACCGTTCGGGCTATGTGATGGGCGATTTCGCCAGCGGCGACTTTGAAGTGATCCCCGGCGTGCGGTATGAAGGGACCTGGATCCGCAACACCTATTGGGTGATCCCCAACGGTGCGGAAGGCGCGTTCCAGTCGGACCGGGGCAAGGAAACGGTGTGGTTGCCCAGCCTCTTCATCAACTATCGTCCGACGTCGCGGTCGGTCTATCGTGCATCGGTGTGGACCAGCTATATCCGGCCGCCGTTCGTCGAACTGGGCGCCGGTGCGACCGAATCGGTGCAGGGCGGCACAGTCAACGGGGTTGCCGGGCAGATCACCACGATCACCAAGGGCAATCCGAATCTCAAGCCGGTGCAGTCGCTCAATTTTGACACGTCGGCCGAGTGGAGCTCTGCCCACGGCGGGCACCTGATGATCCAGCTCTATGCCAAGCGCATGCGCGACTATATCTATGACTCGGGGAGTGGTGCGGGGAACTATATCCCCTCTGCGACCGGATTCACCACGACGATCGTTCCCGTCAATGGCGGCAGTGCAAGCGTCGAAGGGTTCGACATCGAAGCACGCCAGCGGTTCGAGTTCCTGCCTGCGCCATTCGACGGCCTGGGCGTGTCGGGGAACATGACGCTGCAACATTCGCACGTCAATCTGGGCAATTCGTCGGGCAATTACAACTATCAGGACCAGATCGCCGACACGCCGAGCGTTTTGGGCAACCTGGGCGTATTCTTTCGCAAGAATGGCTATTCGATCGACATCAATTACAATTATCAGGGTGCGGCCGTGCAGAACTATGACTGGTTCGGCATCGGCAATTCGTCCGATGACGTGTGGACCAAGGCGGTCGGCCGGGTCGACCTGCATCTGGGTCGCGAATTCAACAAGCGGCTCAAGCTGGATATAGCGGTATCCAACCTGTTGAACGCCACCACCTATTTCGCGCACGTCGGCAAGAACAATTACGCCGAGTCCGACATCGTTTTCTCGGGTGTTACCGGTGCGTTCAACCTGACCTGGAAGTACTGACGACTGAACCTGATCAAGCCCCTCCCTTGAGGGGAGGGGCAAGCCGCATTTTGGTATAAACGACAAAACGCGCTCGGGTCGGGCGCACCTGGTTGGACAATGTGATCGCCCATCGCTCCGGATTGTCCTGTGATCGCCGCACGGTGTTGGGCGGCGTGGTCGCCTTTGCCGCCAGTCCGGCTGCGCGGTCGCATGCCGCGATCCCCTTGCGCGGCATGCGGCCTCTGCCCGCTGCCCGCAAGTTCGTCAGTCCGGCGGTCGAACGGCGGCTCCAGGCGGTCAGCCGGATGATCGCAGATCCCGAACTGGCGTGGCTGTTTGAAAACTGCTGGCCGAATTCGCTCGATACCGCAGTCGAATCAAGCGGCGGTGACGGCGGGCCCGACGCATTTGTCGCGACCGGCGATATTCCGGCGATGTGGCTGCGGGATTCGTCGGCGCAACTGTGGTCCTATCTTGGCGTGGCGCGCGATGATCCGCAGCTTTGCCTGCTGATGCGCGGGCTGATTGCGCGCCATGCCCGCTGCGTGCTGATCGACCCCTATGCCAATGCCTTTTCGCGCGACCTGGCGGTCAAGGCACCTTTGCCATGGGCCGCCAACGACCAGACCGAGATGAAACCGGGCGTTGCCGAACGCAAATGGGAAGTGGATTCGCTGGCGCACGTGCTGCGCTTTGCCTGCGGGTACTGGCGGGCGACCGGCGATGCCACGCCGTTCGGCCCGGTGTGGTGGCAGGCCATGCAGGCGGTCGTCGATACCTTTCGCACGCAACAGCGTATGACCGCGCCTGGTCCATACCGGTTCCTGCGCAACAGCGACAGCCCGATCGACACCCTGGCAGGGGACGGTTGGGGGGCGCCGACGCGCAAGATCGGGCTGATCCATACGATGTTCCGGCCATCCGACGATGCTTGTGCCTATCCCTTTAACATTCCGGCCAACTTTCTCGCCGCGCACAGCCTTGGGGAATTGGCGGGGATGGCCCGCGCGATAGGTGGCAAGGCCGAATTCGCCGATACCTGCGACGCACTGGCCGGCCAGATCACGCGCGCGCTGGTGCGTCACGGTACAGTCACCGGATCGGCAGGGATCCCTGTGCTGGCGTATGAGATTGATGGCTTCGGCAATGCCCTGTGCATGGATGACGCCAATATTCCGGGCCTGCTGTCGCTGCCCTATCTTGGTTGCGTGGCGTCCGACGACCCGCTCTGGCAGGCGACCCGCGCACAGATTTTGAGCAGCGATAACCCGTATTTCTATCGCGGGCGGGTGGCCGAAGGTATCGGCGGGCCACATGTCGGGCCGGGGATGATCTGGCCGATGGGGATCGTCATGCGCGCCATGACCAGCCGTGACGATGGTGAAATCGTCCAGTGTCTGGCTGCGCTGAAACGGTCGTCGAACGGCAGCGGGTTCATGCATGAATCGTTTGACGCCGATGATGCCGGCCGTTTTACCCGGCCGTGGTTTGCCTGGGTCAATGGCCTGTTCGGTGAATTGATTCTGTATCTTGCTGCGCAAAAACCGCAGATTCTTGCCCAGCAATTTTGACGAACGACGGGGAAACCAGCCATGTTCAAGCGCCGTGATGTCCTGGCCATGTCTGTTCTGCCGGCGCCCATGCTTTCCGCCGTGCCAAGGGCCGGGATCGCGGCGGCGGTCCACGGCGACGACGAACCGGTTGGCGCGGTCGATCCCTTTATCGGCACCGGCGGCCATGGCCATACGTATCCCGGTGCGACGGTGCCGTTCGGTGCGGTACAATTGGGTCCGGATACCAATGTCGCCGGCTGGGACGCCTCTTCCGGCTATCATTACGCCGATCCCACGATCATGGGATTTTCGCACACGCATCTCAGCGGCACGGGCTGCGGCGATATGCTCGATGTGCTGGTCGTGCCCCGGTCGGGGCCGGTGCCGCTTGATCCGGGTGAGTCGCAGCGACCGGTGGCGGGCTATCATTCGCGCTTTGACCGAACCCCCAGGGCACTGCAACCCGGTGAGGGGCTGACCGCCGACCGGGGATACCGTTCAAGGTTTGATCACGCCTCGGAATCGGCAGATCCCGGCTATTACCGCGTCGTTCTGGATGATGCCGGCGTTGCGGCGGAATTGACCGCAACCGCGCGTGCCGGCCTGCATCGCTATCGCTTTGTCGCCGGCGGGCAGGCGCATTTGCTGATCGATCTGGCGCATGGCGCGCGGGATGCCGATCACGACCCGGATTTTGGTCCGACCAGGATTTCCGAGGCCTGGCTGGAAATGCGCGGCGACGGCACCCTTGTCGGTGGTCGCCGGGTCCACCAGTGGGCCGATGGCCGGCTGATCCACTTTGCGATGAAATTCTCGGAGCCGCCGCGCGGCCTGACATTTTACAGCAACGATCAAGCCGTGGCCGGTGACGGGCCGCGCGTGGCCGGGGCGCAACTGAAATGCGCGCTCGATTTCGGGCCGGTTGGCGATCGTCCGCTGCTGGTCAAGGTCGGCCTGTCGGCGGTCGATGCCGATGGTGCGTTGCGCAATCTTGACGCCGAGATTCCGGCGTGGGATTTCGACGGGGTCCGCCGCTCCGCCAGCCAGGCCTGGAATGACGAGCTTGGCCGTATTGCGATAACCGGCGGCGACGCCCGGCAACGGCGGATTTTTACGACCGCGCTATACCACAGCTTCGTTGCGCCGACCGTGTTCAGCGATGTCGATGGACGTTATCGCGGGATGGATTCGGCCATCCATACGCTGGTGCCGGGCGAGGAGAATTTCAGCACCTTTTCACTGTGGGATACCTATCGCGCGGTGGGTCCGCTGTTCAGCCTGGTCCAGCCTGACCGCTCGACGAAAATGATCCGCAACCTGATCCGTATGGCCGAGGAAAGCCCCTATGGTCCGCCGATCTGGCCGTTGCAGGGTGCGGAAACGTTTTGCATGAATGCATGGCATTCGGTGGTGATGATCGCCGAAGCGGCGACCAAGGGGCTTGGTCTGGCGGATTGCCGCCGCGCCTGGGCCACGCTGCGCCATCGCGCGTTTGACGATCCTGCGCTGGACATGGGATATTACCGGTCGAAGGGTTACATGCCCTGCGACAGAGTTGCTGAATCGGTCAGCAAGACGCTGGAAATCGCCTATGACGACTGGGCCCTGGCGTGCATCGCGCAGGCGGCCGGCGCGCACGACGACGCCGATGCCTTGCGCCGCCGTTCGCTCAACTATCTCAACCTCTATGATCCCGACGCAGGCTTCATGCGGCCGAAACTGGATAATGGCGCATGGGTGGAACCGTTCGGGCCGCGCGAAGTCGGCCATCTGCCGGGCAGGAAGGACTACACCGAAAGCGATGCCTGGGAAGCGACCTTCGTTCCGCAGCACGCGCTGGAAAACTACATCGCGCAAAGCGGCGGCGCCAAGGCCTTTGAGGCAAAGCTTGACGCGCTGTTTGCGGCGACGCCCGATATGTCGGGCGATGCCGACCCCGACATCGCCGGCATGGTCGGTCAATATGCGCATGGCAACGAACCGTGCCACCACATCGCCTATCTCTACGCCTTTGTGGGCGCGCCGCACAAAACCCAGGCCATGGTCCGCCGCCTGTTGATGACGATGTATGATGCCGCGCCCGACGGCATTGCCGGCAACGAAGACTGCGGCCAGATGAGCGCGTGGTACGTGATGAGCGCGCTTGGCATTTATGCGGTCGATCCGGTCAGCGGAGTCTATATCCTTGGCAGCCCGCTGTTCAATTCGGCCAGCATGCAACTGGCCGGCGGGAAAAGGCTGACCATCGTTGCCCATGGCAACGCGCCAGATCGGCCTTATGTGCGCGGGGTGCGGTGGAACGGCGCCCCCTGGCGCAAACTGTGGATCGAACACGCGACGCTGATGCAGGGCGGCGTGCTGGAATTCGAGATGAGCGCCGACCCCGACCCCGTCCTCGGCGTTGCCCCCAGTGAATGGCCACGTTCGATGGTTCAGGTCTGATCCTGAACCGGCGCGTTCGCCCTACAGATCACCAATGCGGAGTTTCAAGATGTCTGGTACCGCTATTCCAAACGCCTCGGTCGCAGGCGAAACACCGCATGGCAAGGTGACACGCATGTTTGCCGAGGCGGCAGAAGCCCCGGCCAGAGTCGCCGCGCAATTGGCCGCCAATGCCGCTGTCTTGCGCGATCTGGCCAGGGACTTGCGCGCCAATCCGCCGGTGGCCGTGGTCACGATTGCCCGTGGCAGTTCCGACAATGCGGCCACTTACGCGCGCTATCTGATCGAAACGCAGCTCGAAATCCTGACGGCTTCGATATCGCCATCGGTCAGTTCGGTGTTCGGTGCCAAACCGGCGATGGCGGGGGCGCTATGCCTGGCGATTTCGCAATCGGGCCGCAGCCCGGATCTTGTCGCTGCCGCGCAAGCGGCACGCGACGGCGGCGCACGGGTTGTCGCATTGGTCAACGATGTGCATTCCCCGCTGGCCGATCTCGCGGACGTGGTGCTGCCTTTGCATGCCGGCCCCGAATTGAGTGTCGCGGCAACCAAATCGTTTATCACCGCCTTGTCGGCGATTGCGCAATTGGTCGCCTGTTGGTCGAACGACGAAGCGATGGGTGAAGCGCTTGATGCCATCCCCGGCTTGCTGGACACGGTGTGGGCCGCCGATTGGTCAGAGGCGTCACTGCGTCTGGTCGACGCACGCAATCTCTATGTGCTGGGGCGGGGGCCGGGCTTTGCCATCGCCCAGGAAGCGGCGCTGAAGTTGAAGGAAACCTGTGGGCTGCATGCCGAGGCATTCAGCAGCGCCGAAGTGCGTCATGGACCTATGGCATTGATCAAAGGTGGATTTCCTGTGATTGCCTTTGTCCCGGACGATGCCGGCCGCGACGGCGTCGAGGCAACCATTGCTGCCGTGCGGTCAATGGGTGGTGAGGCCATCGTCGTTGGCGGCAATGACGGTGATGCCTTGGTGGTGCCGACGTGTCATCCGGCGTTGACCGCGATCTTGCAGATTCAGGGCTTTTACCGATTGGTCGAAGGCCTGGCTGTGGCGCGGGGACTTGATCCCGACAGCCCGCCGCACCTTGCCAAAGTGACCCGGACGCGTTGATCAGATCAGTTGGGGATCAGATCAGGTGCTTGCGCTGCAATGTGCGCAAGTCGGCGGCAACCGCGTCCAGACCGCCGTGTTGGTTGCGCAACTGGATATGGTCGGCGCCCAACTGGCTGAGGACGACATTGCGATAGGCGTTGCGGTAACGCGCGCCGTCTGCCGGATCGTAGCCAAAGCGTCCTGCCAGCAGGGCCAGAACATGGTCGGCGATATCCGCCGTGCTTTCTTCCATGACCCAGTTCTGATCCGACTCGAAATGGATCAGGCATTCGGCACCCCATGGCCCGAGCGTCAGGCGGCCGTGTGCATCGGTCGTCAGATAGCCGCGCGCGACGGGATCGATTCTGGCAATCAGCGCTGCGGCATGCAGCCAATTCACCAGCTTGTAGGTCCGGCCGGCGGTGGGCGCGGCGTGGGCACAGGCCTGGATCAGGACTTGCGATGGCGCAACGCCCCGCGCCATCGCCTCGGCCAGGCTGAGAATGTGATGGGCGCCGGTGCGGCTGTCGCCGGGTTTGCCATTGTCGTCGGCCGTTCCCTGGCCGCCCAACTGCACTTCTTCGAATTCGCGGCCATCGGCCTGCCATTGGAACACCAGAGTCTTGGCCCAGTCGTGCCATAGCGTGGCAGCGATCAGCGCATCGCGATCGACCTGCAAGCGGGTCTGATCGTCATCGGCGCGCGCCAGAGCGAGCGTGACTTGCGCATTGAACAGGGTGTGGACTGCAAGGCCGCCGGGCCAGCGGTGATGCCCGGCGTTGTCGCTGCCCGGCGCGGCATAAAACGGCTGGGGCAAATGCGGACAGGCGCTGCCCTGATCGCGCACCGGCGGAAACACCGCATCGATCAACCCGGCCCGTGTCGCGGTGTCAGGCTTTCCGTCCGGCTGGCCCAGCAGCCGCGCCGCGACCAGTTGATCGACGATCGCGCCGGCCGCCACCGCGTCCAGATGCGCCCGGTGGCGAATGCAGGTCGCCGGGTTTTCGATCGCATCGACCGTTGCCCGGCGCAGCACGGGATCGTGCAGCCGTGTTGTCAGCCGCCGCAGATCGTGCCGGGCCCTGGTCACGAGCGGCGATGCGCGCGCGGTGGATGTCGCCAGCGGATTGCCTGATCCGGGAGAGGCGGCATGCGCGTTGGTCGCGCATGCCGACGCCAGCCAGATCAGCATTGCCGACAGGGCGCAAATCGGCCGGGCGCCAAGGCCCCCGTCATTTGCCGGCAGTCGTCGATCTTCCACCAACGAAATAATCCTATCGAAAACGAGTGTCATGAAAATGTTATATCAGCTACCTATAGGGCCGCCAAGTCATTGACAATCAGTAACATAAAATCCGAGTCCCAAAGGGCTGGGCCCGCGTTACGACGTGCGGTGCTATTGGCGCGCGGCCTTGCCCTGCTGGTGGCCTTTCAAAGGTGGCTCATCGCAACATACTCCGCGCACCGGGGGGTTGACAGCCCCCTGGTTTTAACTCATTCATATCATCAAAATACAAAATGAAATGGTTATTTCAAGATCAAGTCAAGCGAGCTGCGCATTGATAATCAAGCGATTTTTGTTCGCGCAGGTCTGATTTCAAAACAGTTCATTTCAAACGAGTCATCATTGGGGGTCAACATGTCATACCGCATCTTTAGAAATCGATTGTTGGCGACAGTCATTGCCGCGCCCTGCATGGCGCTAGTCCTGCCCGCCGGCGCAATTGCGCAAAGCGGCAATTTCACGATTTCCGATCCCGACCTTGGCACCGCCCTGCAAACCTTGGCCGAACAATCCGGCCGCACTATCAGCTATTCGGCGTCAAGCGTTGCGGGCAAGGCTGCCCCGCATGTCGACCATGCACCGACCGTCGATCAGGCGCTGGCCACGCTCTTGGCCAACAGCGGCCTGATCGCCAAGACGCTGCCCAACGGCACCATCGAAGTCGCCGTGCCCGACGCCAAAGTCGATCCACTGGCCTATGGCGATTCCATTGTCGTCAAGGGGCAGCGCGGTGCCGCGACGATCGCGCAGAAGTCCAACAATTTCGTCAGTGTGCTGACCGCCGCCGACCTCGACCGCGCGCCCGACACCAATGTCACCGAATCGCTGGCGCGCCTGCCGGGGGTCAGTGCCGTGTTTACCGGCGGGCAGAACACCAACGGCGTCAGCGTCGATTTTGCCGCGCGCGGTGAAAGCAACCTGGTCGGGTTGCGCGGGATGGACGCCGAATACAACATCAACACCATCAACGGCGTCGAAGGCGCGCAAGGCCGTCCGTACAGCCGTGGTGTCGAACTGAACCTGCTGCCGCCGCAGGGGCTGCAAAAGATCACCGTGAACAAATCGTTCACCGCCGACCAGGACGGTGATGCGATCGGCGGCATTATCGATTTCGCCACACCCAGCGCTTACGATTTTGCCACCGGCCTGCATGGCACGGTGTTCATGAAGGGCAGCCTCAATTCGCAGGAAGCCGCCTATCACGAGAACAACCTCAACTATGTGATCGGCGGCGGCCTGTCGTATCGGTCAAAGGATGACACGTTCGGCGTCTATGTCGGGGCCTATTACGATCATCACAAGTTCGCCAACACCATCATCGACGGTGCCTATCCCGCCTATTCGAACGGGGAATATGGCTTCGCATCGGCGACACAGACTTCTCCCGGCAACTTTGAAAGTACGCCAGGTATCGATGTGCAAAAAAACCTCGTACTCGAAGGTCTGGACGTCGGCGTGACGAATGGTGACGTCAAGCGTTATGGCGGCAACCTCTCGCTTGAATGGCGCCCCAGCAACGATGTGTCGGCGTACCTCAACGCCACCTTTGCGCAGAACGACATCACGCAAGGTACGAATTATCTCCAGCTTTACGGCAACAACCTGGGCTATACGGAGGCCGGCAACACCGGGACCTATTCGCCGGTCATCGGGAACATACTGCCGCGTTATTATTTCACCACCGAGCCGGAAACTTCGGTGCTCGGCACGGTCAGTGCCGGGGTCAACATCCATTCGGGCAATTGGACGTTCAAGCCCAATGCGTTCCTGAGCTGGGGCGTGGATGATTCAAACCATATCGAAGTGTCGGCACGCACGACCGAAACGGGCAGCGGCTTTCCGTATGGCGCCAGCAACCTGTTTACCTATTCCAGCGGCGTTCCCTACGCCATTCTCAGCGCATCACAATCGGCGATTGTCGACGACATCGGCGCCTATATCCAGCGCCGCGCCGGCGAAATTTCGCCCGAAACGAGCAACCAGACCAAGTTTGGCGCCAAATTCGATGGCAGCTATGACTTCGGCGGCGACATCCTGAAGCGTATCGCGTTCGGGGTGAAGATTTCGAACAGCGTGCGCAACCACCATTATGCCGACTATGAAACCGGCCACACGTTTAACGACACCACCGGGGTAGGTCCGGACCTGAACCAGTCGGGGCTGATCGCCGGCAGCGTACCCGAACTGGCGCCGGGTCTGTACAATTTCCCTGCGCCGCTGATCGGCCAGGCGCAACTGTACAATGCCTTCAACACCGCGGTCGCCAACGGCCAGAGCCTCGCTTCGATCATCGACAACTGTAATTCAACATACAACAGCGAAAATTGCGACACCCAGCACGGCACAGAAACGGTCTATTCCGCCTATGTCCTGGCCAACCTGAAAGTCGCTGCTGTCGATCTGACGCCGGGCGTGCGATTTGAACACACCACGGTCAAGAACACCTTCTTCAATACGCCGGCCGATGGCTCCAACGGCTCGTTCGAAAGCAGCAGCTCGTATTTCAACAAGGTGCTGCCCAGCATTCAGGCCAATTGGCGGCCGAACGCGTTCTCGGTCTATCGTGCATCGGTTTCGACCTCGTACGTCCGGCCGTCGCTGTTTCAATTGGGCGGCGGAGCGCAAACCTCGGTGTCGGAAGGCACAACATATGTGACTCTCGGCAACCCCAATCTCAAGCCGGTCAGTGCGATCAACTACGATGTGTCGGGTGAATGGACGAACAACCAGTTCGCCAGCGCATCGCTGGGTGCTTTCTACAAATCGCTGAGAGACTTCACCTATTCGCAGATCAACAACTACACCAACCCGACAACAAACCCGGAGCCGACGAGCCTCAATGGGGTGCCGACGATTATCACGCAACCGGTGAACGGCGGCAGCGGCTATGTCGAAGGGATCGAGGCGTCCGGCCGCATCCAGTTCAAGATGATGCCCAAACCGTTCGACGGGTTCGGTCTGGGCGGCAACGCCACGCTGGAACATTCGGCGGTTCATCTCGACCCCGGATCGAGCACGACCGATCGTCTGCTCAACCAGCCCGGCTTTACCGCCAACGCGCTGTTGTTCTATTATGCCGGACCGTTCTCGGCGGATATCACGCTGGTTCACACCGGCACTTTTGTCGGGCAATACGGCATTGTCGCCGGGATCGACGAGTGGGTGCGGCCCAACAACAAAGTCGATCTGCATCTTGGCTATAAGACGCCGTTTGGTGCAAAGATCGACTTTGGCGTGGCCAACGTGGTCAACACCGCCAGCTATGCGGCAACGGTCGGACGTTACGCGGACACCATCCCGACTTTTGTGTTCTCGGGCCGGACGTTCTCGCTGACGCTGAAGTACGACTTCTGATCGCACCTCTTTCCCCTCCCCTTCGGGGGAGGGGCTTTTGTTTTATGAGAAGGTCGCTTTGAAACAGTTGATCCGCCTTGCGCTCTTGCTTGTTCTCCTCGCGCCGGTCAGCGGGTTTGCGCGCAAGGCTGACCATATCGAACGCGTGGTGCTGATCTATCGGCACGGCGTGCGCGCGCCGCTGTCCGATGAAAACGGGCTGGCCGCCATCGCCACCACGCCCATGCCGGCATGGTCCACACCCGAAAGCCTGCTCACTCCGCACGGGGCACGCGCGCTCACCCTGCTGGGCGCATATCAACGCCGGCAGTGGTTGCACAGCGGCCTGCTGCCCAAAGGGCACTGTCCGCGACCGCGGGATCTGACGATCTGGACCAACACCGTGTCACGCACGATCGCCACCGGTCAGGCGCTGGCCGAGGGCCTGGCGCCCGGTTGCGACCTGCCCATCGGGCACTTGCCGCCCGATCGACATGACCCGATCTTCGAACAGATGGAGGCCGGCACTGACCCGTTCGATGCTCGCCGGGCCGCAACCGACGTGATCGCCTATACCGGCGGGATGCCGGCAATGAACCGCCGCCTGGCCCCGGCGCTGGCGGCGATGGCGCGAATTGTCGGCCGGGATCTTCCGGCCGGGCCGGGCACGATCGCACCGAGCGCGGATGGCAAAGGCGTGGCGGTCGACGGCCCGGTGATCCAGGCATCGGGCACGGCGCAGATATTCCTGCTGCAATATATGGAAGGGCTGCCTATGGCCGAGGTCGGCTGGGGTCATGCCGATCCCGCCGCGATCGCTGCTGTCAGCCCGCTGCATGCCGCGCTGTTCGATGCGCTTGACCGGTCGCCTTATATTGCGCCGCGTGTCGCCGGGGTGCTGGCGCGCCGGATGCTGACCGCGCTGTTCGATACCGATCAGCCGCGCGTGACCGTGCTGGTGGGCCACGACAACAATATCGCCGCATTGGGCGCCTTGCTCGACACCCGGTTCCGTTTGACCGGGCTCGGCTGGAACGATCCGCCACCGGGCGGTGCGCTGGGCCTTGCACTGGTGCGCAGTGCGGATGGGCGCCGCCGGGTGCGGGCATTCTATATCGCTGCCACACCCGATCAGGTGCGCGATCTTACGGTACTGGATGATCGCCACCGGCCGACCGAGTTGTCCCTTAGCATCGGCCTGTGCGGCAAATCCACGCAGGGCTGTCCGGCCGATCTGCTGCGCCAGCGGTTGTGGGCGCGGTCGCGTTCGACCGATTGATTATCGCGTTTTTCGCCTGATCGTGAATCGACCCGACCCGACCCGCACCGCTGACAGGCCATAGTCGGGCAAGTCGATACGGGCCGTCGCCCCGGCGGGAACTGTAATGTCGAGCGCAAAGACGCCCGCCGCAATTCTCCAGGCAACGGCCACTTCGCCCAGCGGGCAGACATGGGTCGCACGGGCCCAGGTCACACCCTCGACCGGACGTGGTGCGATCCTGATGGCCTCTGCCTCGCCCCGGCCAAAGTCGATGTCGATCCCCGCCAGGCTGCCGAACAGCCAGGATTCGATATGGCCGAGCATGAAATGATTCTGCGATTCATGGGGGGACGCGTCCCAGGCTTCGGTCAGCGCGGTGGCACCGGCGGCAATCTGCGCGGCGTAGCTGGGCACATCGGGGCGCGTGGCCATGGTGTAAAGCACATCGCCCCGACCATGCGCGGTCAGCGCTTGCACCACGTAATGAAAACCGATGTCGCCAGCCGAAACGTGATCGCGACGATCATGAATACTGTCCAGCAGATTGGCGAGAACCCGCGCTTCATGGCCGCCGGGTACCAGGTTGAGCGCCAGCGCCATGGCATAGGCGGTCTGGCTGCCGCGATCATAGCGCGCGGTGGCGGGCTGAAACAGGTGGGCGTTGATGGTCTGCTTCAACACGGCGGCGCGGGCGGCGTAGGCCTCTGCATCGTCGCGATGACCCAACAGGGCCGCGATCGCCGCCAGAACCAGCAGATCGGCGTACCATGTGGCCGATCCGACAAACGTCTTGGTCGTCAGCGTGGGCTGGCCCGGCGGCCCGGGGCCGATGTCGTACCAGTCCCCCAGGCCGAAATTGACCAGGCCATCCCGGCTGCGGCTTTCCAGGTAATCGGCATACCGGCGCATCGTCGGCCAGGCGCGGCGCAGCAGGGTGATGTCGCCGGTAAAGCGATAGGCAGCCCACGGGCTTTGAATCGCGGCCGATCCCCATTCGGGGGAATCGCGAAAGTCCGTGCTGCGACCCTGATCGTCGACGAAATGGACATATTCGGGCGCGATCGAGGGAACCATGCCGTTGCCGAGCTGGGCGTCGGCGATGTCCCCCACCATCTTGTCGTACAGCGGCAAGGCCTGGAGATTGTAGAACACCGTGCCGCTGTTCAGATAAGTCTGCTCCAGCCAGCCGAGCTTTTCCCGCTGGGGACAGTCGGTCAGGACCGTGGCGGCATTGCTCAGCACTGCCCGGCGGATAAGCTGGTGGATACGGGTAAGACGATCGTCGCTGCACGCGAAGTCGCCGGCTGCGGGAAGGTCTGCATGCAGGAATTCGCCGTCCAGCGAAACGATTTCGGCTTCCCCGTCCACCCGCACTTCCAGATAGCGGAATCCCGAATAGCTGAAGCGCGGGCGCCAGACCTGAACATCCGGCGTGTCACCCAGCGTGTATGTAAACAGCAGCGCGTTGTCGGGGCCGGCCGTCATGCTGGCCTGGCTGACGCGGCCGCTGGCGTCCAGCAGTTCGCCCGGCGTGATCGTGACCACCGCGCCTGCCGCCCCGCGCACCGCCAGCACCGGGCGACCGGCAAAGTTCTGCCCCAGATCATGAACGCGGATGCCGGGCGCCGGCCGGGTCAGGGCGACGGTATGAAAGGTTTCCGCCACGCCAAGGCCGGGCGTACCCTGCGGTCTAAGGTCACCGCCCGGTCCGCTGGTCGTTATCGCCGGCGACCAGCCGCTGTTCGATGCGCCAGGCCTGTCCCAGCCCACCGGATCTTGCCGCGCGTCGTAATCCTCTCCGCCATAGATCGATGACCAGGTGGTGGGGCCGGCATGGGTGCGCCATTGGTCATCGCTGACAATCCAGGTCTCTTCACCATCGGTATGGACGATGCGCAATTGGGCGATCAGCTTGGGCGCCCCGAAAGAGCCCGTCCACTTCGCGTAGCGACCAAAGCGGGCCTGCACATCATACATGCCCCCGCCGAGCTGGATGCCCAGCACGTTGGCGCCCGGTCGCAGCAGGTCGGTGACCTCGATCGTGTTGTAAAGCACTGTTCTGGCATAGTCGGTCCAGCCCGGATTCAGCAGCGCGGAAGACGCGCTGCGGCCGTTGATGCCCAGATCATGGCAGCCAAGACCCGACACACAGAGCACGGCGTGGCGCACCGCCTTGTCCACGTTGAAGCTCCGCCGGAGCAGGGGTCGGGCATAGGCGGGCGCCGGCCGGGGGGCATTTTCCACGGCGGGCGCGGTAATCGCGCCGTCGGCCTGGTGGGCGATCCACCGCCCCCGCCAGATCGTGGCCGCAGCGGTGGTAAAACGCTGCGGCGTGCCATATGATGACATGACGCCATCCTGATCCCAGACACGGACGGTCCAGGCATAAGGCGTCTGGGGTTGGAGATCGAGGTCTTCAGCAGGCGTCAATGCCATTGCTGTGCCGGGAATCTTGCCGCTGTCATAGACAACGGCGCCGCCCGTCCACCCCTCGCAGACCACGACCTGACAGGCGCTGATGCCAAGATCGCGGCGCAGCGGGTCATCGGCCAGCAACGTCCAGCCAAAGCGTGGCCGGGGGGTGTCGATGCCGGCAGGCACCTGGCGATAGTCGATGCTTAGCGACTGTGGCGCAACAGCGGCGCGGATATGCCCTGGTACGGCAAGTGCCGGATCGATCCAGATCGTGCCGGCCGCGGTGCCAAGCAGGGCCAGCGCGCTGCGGCGGGTGGTGTGTGTCATGGCGCAGGTTTAGCCCGTTAGCCCGGAACCCATGATTTTCAAGGTGCGCACAGCGGCGGTCCGGGCAGCTTGCGGCAGCGTGACCTCGAGCGCGGTTTCGGTGCGGGCAAAGGACAACGGGCCGTGACCGAGCAGTTCAACCTGTTCCACCTGACCGCGCCCGACGGCGGAACCGCGTCCCAGGGCCGTCAGTCTCGCCACGCCATCCTCTGGCCAGGCAAGCGAATGGGCATAGAGCGTCGGGCCTTTGGTGGTAAAGCGGAAGTCCTGGGCGGTATAACTGCCATAACTGTTTTCATCGAAATCGCCGCCGCCGTTGTTGTTTGGCCCCTCGCCAAACGTGCGCCACGGGCGGGTGCCGTAAATCGCCTCGCCACTGACCGCCAGCCAGGCGCCGATCTGTTCAAGAAACGCCTCTTCCTGATCGTCGTGCGTGCCATCGGCGCGGATCGGAATGCTCAGCAGCAAATTGCCGTTCTTGGAAACGATGTCGCACAGTTCGCTGATCACCGTCTTGGGGGTTTTATAACCATGACTGTCATACAGCGCGCGGTCATAGTGCCAGTGACCGATGCAGGTGTCGGTCTGCCACGGCGCGGTATCGATATCGCCACGTCCGCCGCGCTCCACATCCTCGACGATGCCAAACCGGCGGTGGGGCGGCAGGCGCTTGGCGTTGACCACGGCCTCCATCCGTCCACCGTGCCAGCCAAGGCTCGCATTGTAATAGTGCGCGGTGATGTCGAGCCCGGCCTGTTCCAGCGGCAAGCCGTAATTGTCGAAATAGAGCAGATCCGGGCGATATTTATCGACCAGTTCCCGGCACCGCAGCGCCCATTGCCGGGCAAAGCCCGGATCGCCCGGGGGGATCCGCTCGTCCCAGTTCATGTCGTTCTGATCGTGCCAGACATTGGCCTCGATGACCGAGCCGATGCCATCGGGCATAGTCAGGTGGCGGCCGGCGTAAAGCTCTTGCGGGTCCAGCCCCTCCCACCATTTGCCGATACCATCGGCCTTGGTCAGGCGCGCCGCGTCGTAGCGTTCGCCCTTGCGCGGGCCTTCCAGGTCATAGCCATAGGCGGTCTGAAACCAGTGCCAGGTGTGGGCCGAATGGTTGCTGACGCCAAAGCGCAGTCCGGCGGCGCGGGCGGCTTTGGCCCAGCCGCCGACAATATCGCGCATCGGTCCGACGCGGGTGGCGTTCCAGGCATGGTGGGTGGAATCATAGGTATCGAAATTGTCGTGGTGATTGGCGAGCGACACGAAATATTTTGCCCCGGCCGCCTTGTAGAGGTTGATCAGGCGCTCGGGGTCCCAATGCTCGGCCTTCCACCTGTGGTTCATTTCCATGAACCCGACATCGGCGGGATGGCCGAAATGCTTCAGGTGATGGTTGTATTTGGGGTCACCCTGAAGATACATGGTGCGGGCGTACCAATCGCCGAATTCGGGCACGCACTGCGCGCTCCAGTGCGCCCAGATGCCGAATTTCGCATCGCGAAACCAATCCGGGGCCCGATAGCCGGCGATCAGGCTGTCCCACTCCGGCCGAAACGGACCCGGCGCGATCGCGGACTGGCTGCCGGCCGATCCCGCAGCAAGGGCGGCGGCGCTGCCGGCAAGCGTGGCGCCGGCGGCGGCGCCTTGCAGCAGGCCGCGACGGGATATGGACATCGCAAGAATTCCTTTGCTGATCGACCTGAGTCAGGATGAAACCGAAGCACTTGACACGATTATTCCAATATGAGCAAGATTGGAAATATGAATTCATCATTGGAGCGTAGAGAGTTTCTGGTTCTGACCTGCGGCGGCCTCGCGGCGTTGCAGGCGCCTGCTGTTTGCCGGGCAGAGCACGCAACGGACGCGCCGCCGCCAGCGCCAGACCTGTCGCCGCGCCAACGCCTGTCACTGGACCATGGTTGGCGGTTCATCGCATCCGACTTGCCGTTTCCGCCGATCAGCGGGCACGAGGCGTCCTATGCGCATGCCAAGGCCGGCAACGCCGAAGGGCCGGCGGCCGTGGACTTTGACGACAGTGACTGGGCGCAAGTCGATCTGCCCCACGATTTCGCGCTGGGCCAGCCGTTCGATCCGGCGGCCAATCTGTCGCAAGGGTTTCGCGCCAGGGGCATCGGTTGGTATCGCCGCACGTTCGCGCTCGACGCGGGCGATCAGGGGCGTCATCTTGAGCTGCAGTTTGACGGGATCGCCACGTTCGCCACGATCTGGCTGAACGGCAATCTCGTTCACCGCAATTTCTGCGGCTATACCGGCTTTACCATCGACCTTACCCCGTTTGCCCGCTTTGGCGAGGATTTGAACACGCTGGTCGTGCGCGCCGATGCGCAGGCGCAGGAAGGCTGGTGGTACGAGGGCGCGGGAATCTACCGGCATGTCTGGCTGACCATCCGCGAACGCGTGCACATCGCTACGCATGGTGTCTATGCCGATCCCCGGCGCAATGCCGATGGCAGTTGGCGCACACCGGTTTGTGTTGAAATCGACAACAGCGGGGCGTCAATCGGGCACGTCACGGTCGAGGCCACGCTGATCGCGCCTGACGGCGGCGCGGTCGCATCGGCACAGACACTGGTCGAGGTCGGCGCGCTTGACCGGGCCAGCGCCAAACTCGACCTGTCGGTCGTCGCACCACAAGTGTGGTCCGTGACGACGCCCGTCCTTTACAGGCTGCGGCTGTCGCTGCTGCAGGCAGGGGTGGTGGTGGATGCGGTCGATACCGCGATCGGTTTTCGCACATTGCGGTTCGACGCCGATCATGGCTTTTTCCTCAATGACCAGCCGTTGAAGCTGAAAGGCGTCTGCGTGCACCAGGACGTGGGGGGCGTGGGCGTCGCGGTTCCTGACAGCCTGTGGGATTTCCGCCTGCGCCGGCTGAAAGACATGGGCGCCAACGCGCTGCGCAGTGCGCACAATCCACCCGCATCGGAATTGCTCGACGCCGCCGACCGTCTGGGTCTGCTGGTGATCGACGAAAACCGCAATTTCAACGTCAGCGAAGATTATCTGCCGCAGCTTGAATGGATGGTGCGCCGTGACCGCAACCATCCGTCGGTGATCGCCTGGTCGGTGTGCAATGAGGAATCGATCCAGGGGACCGAACAGGGCGTGCAAATGGTGCGGCGGATGGTGCACGCGGTAAAGGCGCTCGACCCGGTTCGCCCGGTTACCGCTGCCATGAACAGCGGTATGTTCGCCACCGAGAATATCAGCCAGGCCGTCGATGTGGTCGGTTTCAACTACCAGGCCGGCGACTATGACCGCTTTCACGCCGAAAATCCGCACCGGCCGATGTTCAGCTCCGAAGACACGTCGGCGTATATGACGCGGGGGGAATTTGCCACCGACCCGGCGCGTCACGTGCTGTCATCCTATGATGACGAGCATGCCGCCTGGGGCGCTACGCACCGGCAGGGGTGGCAGGCCATCGCCACGCGGCCCTTTCTGGCCGGCGGATTTGCATGGACCGGCTTTGACTATCGCGGAGAGCCGACCCCGTTCGACTGGCCGACGGTCGGTGCCTCGTTTGGGGCGATGGATGTGTGCGGCTTTCCCAAGACGGCATTCTATATCCGCCAGGCGCTGTGGATTGCCGATCGTCCGATCCTTGCGCTGGCGCCGCACTGGACCTGGCCGGGGCGGGAGGGACAGCCGATCGAGGTCATGGCGATCAGCAATGCCGAACGCGCAATGCTGTACCTGAACGGGCGCCAGGTCGCGGATCTGACCATCGATCCTTTCGCCATGGCGCGTTGCAACGTCACCTATGCACCGGGTCGGCTGGAGGCGGTCGCCTGGCGTGCGGGTCGCATTGTCGCGCGTACGGCTGTGGAAACGGCTGGGACGCCGGTCCGCCTCGGCCTGGTTCCTGATCGTCCGGGGCTGGCGGGCGACGGGCGCGACGCCCAGCCGGTGACAGTCCTGGCGTTCGATGCGCAAGGCCGCGCTGTTCCCACTGCGCAGACGCTGGTCCATTTCGCGGCAACCGGCGGCCGGATCATCGGGCTGGGCAATGGCGATCCCAACAGCCATGAACCTGACGTGCCCGCCGCCGGCTTCGCGCAGCGGCGGCTGTATAACGGGCTGGCCCAAGTGATCGTGCAAAGCGATCGCGGCAGTGCCGGCATTCTGACGCTGCGCGCCTCCAGCCCGGGTATGATACCGGCAACAGCGGATATTACGGTGAGCCGCAGCGCTCTGCCGCCGCGGGTTGCGCCAGCGTCATCGGTCCAGACGCTGACCGAATGGCGCCAGTCGCCCGCGACGCCGGATCGGCCCGATCCGACGATAAAGCTGGCGGACAACGACATGAATTCGTGGGGCTGGACCAAGCCCGGGGCAGCGCAGCGGCCAATCCCGAGCGGCCGCTACACCTTGCTGCGCGCGGCGTTCACGCCGCGCAGTCTGGTGCAGCGACAGGGTGGTCAGGTGGTGTTCAGCAGTCTGGCGGGGCCGGCGGAAGTCTGGCTGGATGATCGCCGGGTCGCCGTAAAGGCAGACCGCGGCATCGGTCGCCTCGCCATTGTGCTGCCGCCGGGCGAGGGCAAGCATACGCTTACCGTGTTGTTCGATGCCCCCCTCGGCGGCCCGCCGTTCGGCATTTCGGGCAGCGTCAGCGTCGAACCCGGAGGGTAGTTTTTCATGCATCGTCGCGATCTTCTTACCGCTGCGGCGGGGCTTGGCCTGGGCAGTCTGGCCGGTAGTGCTTTCGCCAAAACGACAGGACCAGAGCTGCGTAGCGCCGATCTGGCCGTATCGTTCGATCCTCTGTCGGCGTTGCCCGTCCGCTATGTGTATGGCGAGAGACACTTTGCCGGAACGGTTTCCGAAGGTCCGGTCCAGGCGATTGTCTGCCAGCTTTCTCCGCGCGCTTACGCGGCCGTCGATGTCGTCGTGGGCGGGATCACGCGATCGGCCGGCGCGATCCGTTTTGCGTGCCGGGTTTCGCATCAGGGCCGGTTCGCTGCCGGCTTTGATCAGGTCTATCGCATCGCGGGCGCCAGCCTGATCCTGACGCTCGAAGCCGTGGTCGAACAGCCCGGCTTCGAGCTTATCGAACTGGCGCTGCCCGCGCTTGTCGGCGTGACCGAAGCCGAGGCAAACGCCTGGATGGCGGAGGGGCGCAATGGTGGCTCATTCGTGCGGCTGGCACAGGCCAAAGCGCTGCGTCTGGACGATGACGACAATTTCGGCCGCATCAGCATCCAGTTGCCGGTCGGCATGGTGGGCGCGGGCGGCTCGGGCTGCGTCATGGAGGTCCAGGGCTATATGGACGGGACGGAAACCGCGATTTCCGCCCCGACGGGCACCCGACGCGCAACATTGGGCACGATCCAGGTACACCGCGTCCATGGCGGCCGATGCTACAACATGAACGACGGTGGCGACCCCGTCTGCGGCGGCGCCACCACGCCCAACCTGATCGTCGGCCAGACGCCGACCACACGGTTCGACTTTTTCAGGGTGGCGAACCCCGATCAGCCCTGGCTTGACGGGGCCAGGCTGCTGGCGGCGCGGATGCCTCGCATTCCGACGCGCTATTACGCGGACAAGCTGCTCTATATCATTGCCGGCAAGAACAAGACCGAGCCGCTGCCGCGCACCACTTTTGCCCAGAGCGCCGCATTGATTGCCAATGTCGCCCGGCTGACCGACCATGCGCCGCAACTGGCCTATATCAGCGGCTGGGTCTATGACGGTCAGGACACCGGCTACCCGTCCGAAGACAAGATCAATGCCAGTCTTGGCACGTATGATGACTTGTGTGCGCTGATCGCCCGGGGGCGGCAAGCGTGGAACGCCAATGTCACCATCAATGTCAATTACGACGACGCGTACAAGAGCAGCCCGATCTTTGACCCCGCGTACATCGCGCGGCGGCCCGACGGCGCGATCTGGGCCAGCCGCGCCTGGGATGGTGAAGTTGCCTATATCGTCGGCATGGCCAAGTTCATGGCCGGCGGCTGGGGGACGCGGCGCATTCGGGCCACGGTCGATCGCTACCCGATCAAGGACGCCATGCTGGTCGATGCGATGAGCTGGTTTGCCATCCGCAACGACTGGGACCCGGCCCATCCCGCCAGCGGCTACAGGAACCTGGTCGACGGCAAGTTCGCGCTGGTCGATCAGGCCAAGGCGCTTGGCATCGACATCGCGTCGGAACAGTTGCGCTATCCGTTCATCGGGCGGCTGTCGCAAACCATGAACGGGCCGACGTTCAGCGATTGCCCGTTTGGCGGAGCGGCCATTCCAATGGCGGCGACGGTTTATCGCCGCGCCGCGATCTGGGGCGATGACGGCGGGGGCAGCTATGACCCCGGCCCCAATCTGTTCTGGAACAACCGCCCTTCGCAGTGGTTTCAGGGCGACAGCGATCCGATGCGCATCGCCGAGTTCTATTTCCTGGTCACCCTGCCGTTCAGCAAGCTGCATGATCTTGCAGTCGTGGACTACAGCCACGCGAACGGCTTGCGTCGTCTCTCGCTCGACGGTGGCGCGCAAATCACCTTGTCAGATGACGCGAAGAGTTACGCCGCAGTCTACCAGGGTGCGACGATCACCAGAAATGGCGCCACCGCCTGCCCGATTGACGCTGATCGCATCGCCTTTTTCGCGCGTGAGGCGCAGTTGCTCGGCCACCCGTTGCCGGCGGGCTGGCGGGCGGAAGAGATCGTCGCACGATCCCTGGGGCTGCAGCAGGCTGTTCCCGTCGTCGCCAAAGTGGCGGCGGGCACTGTGACGGTCGACGTTCCTGCGCGGTGCCCGGTCATCGTTTATCGCAATGCGGCGGTCGCCGGGTCCGGACCACGAACCTGACGCAAGCTCCACACGATTGGCGAGAGGCATGACCATGATTTTCCTTCCAAAGGGTCGCTTGGTGTCGTTGCGCCGGCTGGTTTTCGCGTTGGCCTTGATCGCAAACATGCTGGTGGGTCTTGGCGCAGTGCCGACCCTCGCTGATGTTCCACCGCCAGCACCGGGGCCCAATGGCCTCGCCCTGACGCCGCCGATGGGCTGGAATTCCTGGAATCGTTTTCAGTGCGATATCGATGAGCGCGTCATTCGCGGCGCCGCCGACGCGTTGGTGTCATCAGGCATGAAAGACGCCGGCTATGTCTACGTGATAATCGATGACTGCTGGCACGGCGCCCGCGACGCGCACGGCGATATCCAGCCCGATCCCAAGCGGTTCCCGCAGGGGATCAGGGCGCTCGCCGACTATATCCATGCCAAAGGGCTGAAGTTTGGTATCTATTCCGATGTCGGTGACCTGACTTGCGCCGGGCGACCGGGCAGTCGTGGGCACGAGTATCAGGACGCGGCGCAGTACGCCGCCTGGGGCGTCGATTACCTGAAATACGACTGGTGCAATGCGGGCACGATGAATGCTCAGGCCGCGTATCTGACCATGAGCGAAGCGCTGCGCGCGACCGGCCGACCGATCGTGTTCAGCTTGTGCGACTGGGGCACGTCCAGGCCGTGGCTGTGGGCGCGCAACACCGGTAACTTGTGGCGAACCGATGCCGACATCATGGATGTCTGGGACGGCGTCCGGGAATACCGGAAAGGCGTGGTCAACATCCTCGATGATCAGGTCGGGCTCGACGGCTATGCCGGTCCCGGGAACTGGAACGATCCGGACATGCTGGAGGTCGGCAACGGCGGCCTGACCGAGGATGAAAATCGCGCGCATTTCAGCCTGTGGGCGATCCTCGCCGCGCCGCTGATCGCCGGCAACGATATTGCGACGATGACTCCGGCGACGCGGGCGATCCTGACCAATCGCGCGGTCATTCGGGTAGATCAGGACCCGCTGGGCATTGCCGGCCGCCGGGTCGTGAAAGACGGCGACAGTGAGGTTTGGGCACGACCGTTGCAGGATGGTGGCCGCGCCGTCGTCCTGCTGAACCGGGGGTCGGCACCGCGCAGCATTGCGGTGAGCTGGCAGGCGCTGGGGTATCCGGCGAACCTCGTCGCGCAGGTGCGTGACTTGTGGACCGGAAAAGTGTCAGCCGGGGCCAGGGAAGGCTTTTCGGCTTTGGTTGCGCCGCACGCCGTCGTCATGGTCAGGATCGGCGGTTAAGTCGGGACAGCATTAAACAGGGACACAGGCGGCGCACGCGACGCCGCATAAGGAGAGTATGCCATGAGGCTGGCAACAATCGATGTGACGGTGCTGGTGGCCTATGCCATCTGCATTTTCGGTCTGGCGCAATATGTCAGCCGCCAAAGGTCGGGGCACACCACGACTTCGGCCGACTATTTCCTGGCGTCCAGATCGCTGCCGTGGTGGGCGATCGGCGCCTCGCTGATCGCGGCCAATATCTCGGCCGAACAAATCGTCGGCATGGCGGGTTCGGGTTATGCGATCGGCCTGGCGATTGCGTCTTACGAATGGATGGCCGCAGCGACGCTGCTGATTGTCGGCAAGTTTTTCCTGCCGATCTTCCTGCGTAACCGGATATACACCATGCCGCAGTTCCTTGAACAGCGGTTCGGGCCGACCATCCGCACGGTGATGGCGCTGTTCTGGCTGGTGCTGTATGTCTTTGTCAATCTGACCTCGATCATCTGGTTGGGCTCGATCGCGGTCACGCAAGTAACCGGGGTCAATCAGGATATTGCGCTCGCCGGGCTGGGGCTGTTTGCCCTGCTGTATCAGATCCGGGGCGGGTTGAAGGCGGTGGCGCTGACCGACATTGTCCAGGTGTCGCTGCTGGTGCTGGGCGGGCTGATTATCGTCTGGCTCACGCTGGGCATGATCGGCCATGGCCACGGCGTGGTGACGGGATTTCATGATCTGGTGGCCGCGCAGCCCGGCCATTTCCACATGATCCTGTCGGCCGACAATCCCTATTACAAGGATCTGCCCGGCCTCTCGGTGCTGGTCGGCGGGATGTGGATCGCCAATCTCAGCTATTGGGGGTTCAACCAGTACATCATCCAGCGCGCGCTTGCCGCCAAAGACCTGGCCGAGGCGCAGCGCGGCATTGTGTTTGCGGCGCTGCTGAAGTTGATCATGCCGGTCATCATTGTGTTGCCGGGCATTGCCGCAGTCGCCTTGGCACCGCATCTGGTCAGGCCCGATCAGGCTTATCCAACAATGATGCGCCTGCTCCCGCCGGGCTTGCTCGGGCTCGTGTTTGCAGCGCTCGTTGCGGCGATCGTCGCCTCGTGCGCGTCCAAGATAAATTCAATCGCCACCATCTTCACGCTCGATATTTATGCCAAGCTGCGGCCTGCGACGGACGAGCAGGGCCTTGTGCGCGTCGGGCGGATCGCGGCCAGTGTGGCAGTGGCGATCGGCATAGCGACGGCGCGGCCATTGCTGGGCAGCCTCGATCAGGCGTTTCAGTACATTCAGGAATTTTCCGGCTTCGTCACGCCGGGCATCACGGTGATCTTTCTGACCGGCCTGTTCTGGAAGCGTGCGACCGAATTGGGGGCGCTGAGCGGGGCGATCGGTTCGGTTGCGCTGTCGGTGCTGTTCCGCTTCGGGGGCGTAGCGGCGTTGACGGCCATTCCGTTTATGAACCGCATGGCGATTGTCTTTGGCCTCTCGCTGCTGCTGGCGGTCGTGGTGTCATGGGTTCGGCCGGCAGCACATGGCAGCAACCGCATTACCATGGCCGGCGTGGACTTCACGACGTCGGGCGGCTTCAACCTGGCCGCGGTCGCCATCGTGTCGATCCTCATCGGCCTTTACACGGTCTGGTGGTGATATCGGCAAGCTCTCCGTCACCAGCGCGTCGCGGCCTGACGTTCCGGACGACGCCGCGTGCCTGCTGTGCGGGCTCAGGGGATGACGACGGGTGTCGATACCACGGCTTCGGCTCGTTTTGCGAATTTACGGTCAAAGGTCACAAATGCGCTGCAATGGTTTGACCTGGCGAGATGCAGAGCGTCGGCGAAATCCATTCCGCCTTCGAGCCATTCGAGTGCGATAGCCACCGGTGCCGGTTCCTCGACCGACATGCCGGGTAGCCCGGCCAGCCCCGCAGCGCCGACGCAATTTCGGTGGCGTCGAAACCATAGCCAGCGCGCAGGAGCCATTCGGCCTCCAGAAGCACGGTCACCCCCAAGGAAGATGTCCCCGGCCGCGATGATCTGCTTTGCCGCTGCGGCTTGTCCGGGATCGTCGGCAGTCAACAGCCGATGATGCATCCCGCGCAATCTGAAGGTATGGATCAGAAGCCAGTTGCGGGCTGGTCTGCCGGGCTGAAGACTTGCCATAGGATCAGCACCGGCTGAAAGAATGCCATGTCGATCAAATGCCGACAGGCGTCCGAACGTCGTTCCGCAATATTACCTGATCAGGTCAGTACCAAGCCGAGCAGCAATTGCACACACCCCGATGACCAAAATGGTCGGGGAACGATTCGCGAAAGTATTGGTTGTGCCAGGCCAGCATCCGGTACACTTTGGTTCCAAGCATGGAAAGGTAGTGCCATGAAGCACTATAAGGTCAGTTATCTCATTGGGAGCCTTGCCCGAGAATCGATCAATCGCAAGCTTGCTGGTGCGCTCATCCGGCTCGCTCCCGAAAACCTCACCTTCACCGAAATTTCGTTTCGGGACCTGCCACTCGACAGCTATGATTATGATGCTGATTATCCAGTGGAAGCGCGGGCGTTCAAGGATGCGATCAAGGCCGGCGATGCGCTGCTTTTCGTCACACCGGAATATAATCGCTCCATCCCGGGCGGGCTGAAAAAGGCATCGACCGGGCTAGCCGGCCTTATGGCACCAACAGCTTCACCAACAAACCGTCCGCCGTTATTGGCACTTCGCCCGGCGCGATCGGCACCGCCGTCGCGCAGCAGAGCCTTCGCAGCGTGCTTGGTTTTTGCACCTCACCTCAGATGAACGCGCCCGAGGCATATATCCATTTCACGCCCGGCTTGATCGGTGACGACGGGGAGGTTGCCGTTGGCTCGACCGAAGAATTCCTGCGCAGCTATATGGCAGAGTTCCACAATTTTATCGCAAGGGTTTTGTCGGTTTTGCCGAAGGACGTTTGACCGTAGGAGTATCTTTCATGAGCGACTCTCAAACCGATCCTGTGACACGAATTTTGGCCGGTTTCTCCGATTTGCTGCCCATGCTGGAGACGACCTACAAAGACATCCATGCCCACCCTGAACTGTCGATGCAGGAAAACCGTACCGCCGGGATCGCCGCGAAGCATCTCACTGAGAACGGCTACGACGTGACGACCGGCATTGGGAAGACCGGCGTCGTCGGCCTTTTGCGCAACGGTGACGGGCCGACCGTCATGCTGCGCGCCGACATGGATGCACTGCCGATCCTAGAGGACACCGGACTTGACTATGCCAGCACGGTTTCGCAGGCCGATCCATCGGGCAAGACAATGCCGGTGGCGCATGCATGCGGCCATGACATGCATGTGGCGTGGCTGATGGGCGCGAGCACCTTGTTCGCCCGCACACGCGACGCATGGCGTGGCACCCTGATTGTCTTGTTCCAGCCGGGTGAGGAGACTGCGCAGGGCGCGCGGGCGATGATTGCCGACGGCCTGGTTACCCGCTTTCCACAGCCGGATGTTGTGCTGGGTCAGCATGTCATGGTCGGCCCGGCTGGGACGGTCGCCGGAAGCGCAGGGCCGATTACTTCGGCGGCGGACAGCCTGCAGATCCGCCTGTTCGGGCGCGGCGCGCATGGCTCCATGCCGCAGGCCAGCATCGATCCGGTAATTATGGCTGCCTCGACGGTCATGCGGTTGCAGACCATCGTTTCGCGGGAGGTCGCGGCCACCGAATCCGCCGTGGTCACCGTCGGCGTGCTGCAGGCGGGCACCAAGGAGAATGTCATCCCGGACGAAGCCTTGATCAAGTTGAACGTCAGGACATTCGATGAAGGGGTGCGCAAGCGGGTACTTGCCGCGATCGAGCGGATCGTAAACGCCGAAGCGGCGGCCTCTGGCGCGCCGCGTCCGCCGGAAATCAAGGCACTCGACAGCTATCCCCTCAACGTCAACGACAAGGCTGCGAGCGACCGGGTTGCCGAGGCGTTTCGCGCGCATTTTTCGACCGATCGCGTCTTCCATACCGGCCCGGCGCCGGCGAGCGAGGATTTTGGATGCTTTGGCACCGAGTGGCACGCCCCTTCGGTCTTCTGGTTCGTCGGCGGCACCGATCCCGCGCTCTATGCCAAGGCCAAGGCTGATGGCCGCTTGAACGAACTGCCGGTCAATCACAGCCCACACTTCGCCCCGGTCTTGCACCCGACACTGGAAACGGGGGTGGAAGCGATGGTCGCTGCGGCGCTGGCATGGAATGCTGCCCCATGACGCGTCTTGGGTTATCTCACGATGTCGATTGAGGCGGTGTCGATCGAGGCAAAGGCTGCGCATGAACTCATGGCAACACTGGTTACTGCGCTGGATCTTGGCGGAACGTTCGCTTTTGCGCTCAGCGGGGCGATGGCCGGGATCAGGCGGCGGCTGGACATCTTCGGGGTTCTCGTGCTGTCCTTTGCAGCGGCCACTTTCGGCGGAATCACCCGCGATCTGCTGATCGGCGCGGTGCCGCCAGCGGCGTTGGTGGATTGGCGCTATCTGGCGGTGTCGGTCGCGGCGGGCCTGATCTGTTTCTTCTGGTCGTCGGTGATCGAGAAGCTGCGCAATCCGGTGCGGATGCTCGATGCGGCGGGCCTGGCCCTGTTCGCCGTCGCCGGGACCGAGAAAGCGCTGGCCTTTGGCTTGAGCCCGGTCATGTCTGCGCTGCTGGGCATGCTGACCGGCATTGGAGGCGGTGTCGCGCGCGACGTGCTTCTCGCCGAAATTCCGGCAGTGCTTCGTTCGGACCTTTATGCGGTGGCCGCGCTTGCCGGCGCGGCGGTCGTGGTGGGCGGCAACCAGATGCACCTGCCGATTGTCCTCATCGCAATTGGCGGAGGACTGGTCTGCTTTCTCCTGAGGGTGATGGCGATCCGCCGGGGTTGGCATCTGCCGGTCGCGCATGAAGGCGATTTGCCGGCATCGCCCAATGGGTCGTGACGACGCGCCCGTGCGCTCTGATGACGACCATGCCGGAATGCTCCGGACCGCAGGCCTCAGCAATTGATCGCCGCCAAGGCGAAAGTGTCCTGTGCGTCAGCCATGAGCGAGATCTGCACACGGTGAAAGGAAGGCCCAATCGAGCTCGGCCGAGATCTACCTGGCCTATCTGACACCCGACAAGCAGCGCGGAGGCAAGTTGGGGTAGGAACAGGGGTGGTCACAAAAGTGGTCACAGTACCAACGGTTTTCCGGCTTTTTTCGATTTCGTGGAGGGCCGCGGTGGTAAAAAATCACCATAAAATCAATGTTTTGGCGGAGACGGAGGGATTCGAACCCTCGGTACCGGATTTACCAGTACGACGGTTTAGCAAACCCGGACCTTGCAGCTGCTAATTGCCTCAACGCCGGTAATTTTGTGTGTTTTCATCAGACTAAGCCGCGTGCAGAACGCGCAACAGACACATTGCTGTGGATAAGCGTCGAAGCAGGACCCCATCAATGCACGGCAGAAGGTCTTGGAGTTACAAAGGATATGAGTTTGCCGGAGGATCCCAATCGGCGTCGATCAAGACCCCTAAAATCCAAACTTTGTTCGTTTGTACAAATATTTAGCGAAATTCAGGCGGGGTCCCGCTTCGACGCTTATCCACACGCGTTAGCGCGCTCGGTGCTCATTGCTGCGTGCAGCGAATGCATACGCTGATGGATCATCGGGATTTTACATAGCAGGCTTCGTTGTCCGTCCTTCGCGAAAACCAATGCCTGCGGGACATAGGTCGCGCCCGGAAGGAATTAGATCGCGGGCGTGATTTGCGCTGAATGCGGATCGTCCGCGCGTTGGCCGCCGAATGCCGGGGCGCCGACTACCGGGACGAGGGAACAACGAATGAATGCGCAATTCGCATCGCCAGCCGATTACCAGCAGATTCTCTATGAAACGCCCGCGCCCCACGTTGCGCGCATCGTGATGAACCGCCCTGACAAGCTCAATGCCCAGGGCGTGACGATGACTTATGAGCTCGATGACGCGTTCAGGCGGGCATGCCACGACGACGATATCAATGTCATCATCCTGGCCGCTGCCGGAAAGCATTTCAACGCGGGCCACGATCTCAGCAATGATGGCCCGGTTATGCCCACTGTCGACCAGAGCCTGGGCATGTGGGGACAATATGGCGCCGCAGGCTGGGAAGGGTTCTATTCGCGCGAGAAAGAGGTCTACCTTCAGATGACCGAGCGCTGGCGCAACGCGCCTAAGCCGACGATTGCCGAAGTGCAGGGCGCGGTCGTTGCCGGCGGGATCATGCTCGTGTGGGCGTGCGACCTCGTCATGTGCTCGGACGACGCGCGCTTCCGCGACAACACGGCGTCCGACATGGGCATACCCGGTGTCGAATTCTTTCAGCACCCGTTCGAAATGGGTGTGCGCAAAGCCAAGGAATGGCTGTTTACCGGCGACTGGATGGATGCGGCCGAGGCCGAGCGGCGCGGTATGGTCAACCATGTCGTTCCACGCGCAGACCTTGCGGCAAGGACGCTGGCACTCGCGCAGAAGATTGCGGGGAACAACCGCTTCACGCTGAAACTCGCGAAAGAGGCGATCAACAAGGCGCAGGATCTGATGGGCCGCAAGGATGCTATGGACGCGGCGTTTTCGCTGCATCAGATCGGCCATATGCAGGCCATGCTGGTTCACGGGTTTCCGATCGATACTTCGCGCCTGCCCGCATCGTTGCGGACGCAGCTGGAACAAGCGCGCGACGCAGCAAAAGCAGCAGCTTTGGCCGCAGGGCCGGGGCAAGCACAAGATGCCGAATAACCGGTGGGCAAGTCGGAGGCGCTCCAATTGGGAAACCATCGCCGCCGGAATGCCTGCCGGTCATGCCATTCATCCCCGGCATGAGGGGGGAGCCGTAGGCATTTGACGGCGAGCCACCACGCACACAAGCTTAATACCAAGAAATATAACCTGGAGGGGTATCAAATGTCGGTGAGGAAATTCACGTCGCTAATCGCGCTTGCATCGGCGAATGCCGCCGTGGCGCAGACCGCGGCGCAGCCAAATCAACCGCCGGCGGCGCCGGCTGCGAATACTGCGAGCACTGGCGAGATCATCGTAACCGCCCAGCGCCGGTCCGAGCGCCTGGTCGATGTGCCTATCTCGATCTCGACCATTTCGGCCGCCGGGCTTGAACTGGCAGGGCCAACCTCGCTCGAAAACCTGACGAAGGCCGTTCCCGGCATTTATCTGCAACGCGAAGTGTATGGCCTGTCGCCGACCATCCGCGGGATCGGCTCCACGCTGGGGACGTCGGGCGGGGAAGAGAACGTCGCGACGTATATCGACGGGGTGTACCAGGCCAACGCCAGCGGCAACATATTCGATCTGGCCAGTGTCGCCGATGTCGAAGTCCTCAAGGGTCCGCAAGGCACGCTGTTTGGTCGCAACGCAACCGGCGGCGCACTGCTGATCAAGACGCTGGATCCCACCTTTACCCAAACCGGCCGGTTCAACGTATCCTACGAGCATTTCGGCCAGGTCCGTTCGAGCGCCTATATCAACATTCCGTTGACCGACACGCTCGCGATCAACGGTTCGGTCGCCTATCGCTATTCGCCGGGCTATCTGCGTGATGAACGGACCGGTGCAGAAGTCAACCAGGGGCGCAACTTCACCGCGCGCGGCAAATTGTTATACAAGCCGACCAGCAATTTCTCGGTGATCCTGACGGCGTCGCACGCGGATTTCGACGACCCCACCGGGTCGGAGGCAATATCGATAAAGCCGGCGAATGCCTATCTGTTGCCCGGCGTGGATTCCGGTCCGATCGCGATGGACCCCTATCATGTGTCCCACAATACCAAGGACGTCATCAAGACCAACACCGATGAATACAGCGCACATGTCAAATGGGACCTGAGTGCGGGCACCCTGACATCGATAACGGCGTACACAAAAAACAGCTTGTATTCAGTGAACGATCTCGATGAAACCTATGCCACTGTTCCGGCGCCGATCACATTGCCGCCACCCTATCCGCCGATTGTTGTCGGCGTAATTCCGACAAACCAGTATGACAGCCTGGAAGTAGACACCAAGACGTTCTCGCAAGAATTGAACTTCACCTCGCAGGCCGGGCATCCGCTGACCTATGTGGCGGGCCTGTACTATTTCCACAATGCGTCGCATGTGCCTTTCGTATCGTCGGACGGTGTGCCGATCGATCATGCATACGGTACCGGCAACGCTTATGCCGCCTATGCCGAGGCAACCTACACCTTTGACAAATTTTCGCTGATCGCCGGTGCGCGTTACAGTCATGAGACACGGTTTGGCGAAAACGGGGAGAACGCAGCCGATCCGGCACCGTTTACGCGGTTCCAGAATGCCACTGACAACAAATGCACGCCGCGTGTTGGCGTGTGTTATATGATCACGCCGCAATCGAATTTGTATGCTACGTACAGCAAGGGTTTCAAAAGCGGGGTGTTCGATCTGACATCGCCGACCGGGCCGGCGGTAAAACCCGAAACGGTTGATGCCTATGAAGCCGGTTTCAAGACATCTTCGCGGATTTTCTCATTCAACATCGCCGGGTTCTACTACAATTACGACAATACCCAGGTCAATTCGGTCGTGTCGGGCGCATCCGGCGCGATTTTCGACCAGCTGTTGAACGTACCGAAATCGCGTATCTATGGCGCCGACATGGACGCAACAGTACGCCTGGGCGAAGCCTTCGACGTGCACGCGGCTTTCGCATATACGCACGCGCGCTACATCGATTTTGCCAGTGCGCCCGGTTATACCAGCAGCCCCGCGGTTGCTGCGACAGTATTCGGCCTGCTCAACGCCAATGTAGTCGTGAATGCGAGCGGCAATGCGATGGTGCGCGCGCCCGAATACACCGCGAGCGCCACAGTTGGCTATCACGCGAAACTCGGCGATGGCAATCGGTTCGACCTGACGGTATCGCCGTATTACAGCAGCCGGGTGTTTTTCGACTTCGCCAACCAGTTGAGCCAGAAAGCCTATGTCACGCTGGACGGGGCCGCGACGCTGACGATCGCAGAACGCGTGAAGCTGTCGGTCTTCGGCCGCAACTTGACCAACCGCGCCTACTTCACTGCCGAGGGCGAAAACGTGCTCGGGATTACCGGAACGTACGCCATGCCACGGACCTACGGCGTGTCGTTTGGATATTCGTTCTGACACGCGCATAGCGTGCAGGGCGCCTGGCGACGTGCCAGGGCGCTCTACACGTTAGCATCTCTCTAACCGGGCCAGGATTTCACGATGGGCAAGATCCTCAAAGTGATCGGTGCGATCACGGCGGTGTTCGCCCTGGTGCTCGCGGCGGGCCTGGGCTGGCTAGTTTACGATGCCCGGCACGCGCGGCAGATCGATGCGCAATATGTTGCGCTGGGCAGTTCGTTTGCCGCCGGTCCGGGCGTCGGGAAACGCGCAGTCGATTCTCCGGTGCTATGTGGACAATCGGCGCAGAATTTCGCGCATATCCTGGCGCATGCCCGGCATCTGACGCTGCTGGATCGATCGTGCGGGGGATCGACGACCGCGCATATCCTTGCGCGCAGCCAGTTTTTCCAGACGCCCCAGATCAACGGCGTTACCCCGGCGGCGCGCCTGGTCACGGTTACCACGGGTGGAAATGACCTGGGATACCTGGGCGGTCTCTGGTCGGCATCCTGTGCGCACGACCCCGGCACGGTGCCATGGTGGCTGAAAGGCGCGTGCAAGATCAGACCCGCCGAACCGACCGCGCAGAAATTGCGGGACCTTTCGGCAGCCATGACGCAAGTCGCCATGGAGGTGCACCGCCGGGCGCCGCAGGCCACGTTGGTATTTGTCGATTATACGACCGTCCTGCCCGATGGTGCCGGCTGCCCCGATCGCCTGCCGCTGTCGGAGACCGAGCTGGCGAGCGCGAGGCGTACCGCGGCCGCGCTGGCAAACGTGACCGAAAACGTGGCGCAGGCCAACCATGCCCTGCTCGTACGCGCATCATCGCTCAGCCATGGTCACGATGTGTGCTCGGGCAAACCCTGGGTGTTCGGCTGGACTTTTCCAAAGGCGCTGCTGCGTTTCAGTCCTTACGCCTATCATCCCAACCAAGCCGCGATGCAGGCGATCGCCTACGAAATTGACCGGCAGCTTACCGAAACGCAGGGATCGGAATCTCCGTCGCCAGGATCGCCCCCGAAGGCTTCGTAAGACATAATTCGGGCTCGATCTCACCCGAGACAGCCATGAACAGCGTATGGCCGGTTTTGCCGCCGATCATGCAGGCAAGCGCATAACCCTCGACACTGATCGAGTCGGTGATGGCGGCACCTTCGAGCACCCGCACAAATTTGCTCTGGTGCGGTATCGCCACCCATGCCGCGCCCTGGGCATCGAGGCAGATGCCGTCCGGCGATGCGCCGGGTTCGAGTGCCGCCCAAAGCCTGCGGTCGGTCAGTTTGCCATCGGCACCGATTGTAAACGCTGTCAGGCAAAAGCCCGCGCTTTCCGCGATAATCAGCGTCTGGCCATCGGGAGTGATCGCCAGGCCGTTGGGAAACCATAAGCCATCCGCACCGACACTGACCGTGCCATCTGCGCGAACGCACGCGACCGCTGCGGTGCACGGCTCGCCAAGAGGAAACAGCGGGAAGCCGAAGTTGCCGACGAAGGCCGTGCCATCGGCCGCGACGATCATGTCGTTGCAGTGAAAGGTTGCAACCCCGCTCAGGTCGGCGTGTTCGACCATGCGACCATCGGGTTCCTGGCGCATGACCTTGCGCGCCTCCATCGCCACGACGAGCAGGCGGCCATCGGGCAGCCAGCCGAGCCCCGAGGTGGCGTGGTCGATCGTGGCGACAGTGGTCAGCGCACCATCGGGTTCGACCCGATGGACGCATTTGCCATGCATATCGCTGAAATATAGCGCGCCGTCGTGCCAGCGGGGGCCTTCGGCAAAGACGAGCCCCTCAACGATTGTTCTCAAGGTGTGCATGGTTGCTTTCCCACTGGCCGCGCTCACGACTCTGGCGGCATGGCGTCGAGCAGTTCCTTCTGGCGCGCCTCCAGCATGGGCAGCATCATGCGGTCGGTATGGATGTAGAACTGGCCGCGCTGCACCGCATCGAGCACCATCTTGCCCGCGGCCTCGATCGTCGTGCCCTGTTTCAGGAAAGCAGTGACCATCGTGTTGCGTTCGGCCAATTTGGCCTTGTCCGCTTCGGTCAATATCTCGGCATCGGGTTTTGAATCGCTGGACCGCAGGACGATGTCGGTGGCGACCGGGCCGGGGCACAGGACGCTGACGCCGATACCGGCCGACGCAAGATCCGCGCGCATTGCCTCCGACATGCCGACCACCGCAAACTTGCTGGTGCAATACAGCACGCCCGACGCGGTTCCAGCCAGGCCTGCGCCCGATGCTGTATTGATCACGTGCCCGCCGGCACCGCGATCGATCATCCGCGGCACGAACGTCTGCACGCCGTTGACAACCCCGCCAAGGTTGATGCCCAGGCCCCAGTCCCACAGCGCATAGTTCATTTTGCCGACATGCGCGCCGCCGGCGATGCCGGCATTGTTGAACAGCAGCGAGATCGGGCCGAGGCGCGCCTCGACCGCGTCTGCCGCTTTTCCATAGGCATCGCGGTCGCGCACATCGAGCACCACGGTTTCTACCTCGGTGATGGCGGACAGCTCTGCCTTGGCGCGATCAAGCGCCGCGGTGTCGAGATCAGCCAGCGCAAGTTTTACGCCGTGTTGGGCAAATGCGCGGGCCATGCCCAGCCCGATGCCATTGGCGCCGCCGGTGATGAATGCCGTTCGTCCGGTTATGTCTGTCATGGTTCGTCTCCTGGTTATGGATGTTTCTCTATGTCTTCAACGCCCAAATGCGCCGTCGAACAGCGCAAGGGCGCTGTCGATTGTCGTCCGGTGGGTCAGCGGCTGTTCGGCTACCTTGTCGCAATCGCAGTATTGCGCGGCGATTCCGGACGGCGTGCACAGATTGAGGAAGCTGTGATGGTTGGCGCCGGGAATGGTGATCAGCCTGGCCCCCGGAATCATCGATGCGCCCAGTGCAGCGCCGACTTCGGGGATCGTCATCGTGTCATCGGATCCGACAATGAACTTTACCGGGACATCGACCGAGGCCAGGCTTTCCGGCCGCAAGCCGATTACCTGCGGCGCGATGACGAAGGCTGCGCCGACCGCCGGAATACGATGATCCGCCATCTGGAGCCGCAACTGCTCGCGCAGGAACTCCGGGTAGATCGGCTTTTCACTGTCGAGCACCGGCAAGGCTGAGGTGGGGGGGGAAATCGAGCTGTTGGGGTGATCGGCGAAATACCGGTCATAAACCGCGCCATCAAAAATCCCGCCCAGCGCGACGAGTGCCGTAAAGCCCCCCATCGAAATGCCCGTCACGCCGACGCGCCCGGCATCGACGTGGCCGCCCAGCACCGGATCGGCAACAACGCCATCCAGCGCCACCTGCAGATCACCCGCGCGCAGCCACCACAGCAACGCGCCGCCCGGGGTTATCGCGTCTTCGAGGTTGTTGCCGGGATGGTCGGGCGCCAGGACGATATACCCGGCGTTTGCCAGTGCCATGCCGAACCATGCGCTGGTCGCGACCGAGCCGTTGTGCCCGTGCGAATAGAGAATGACCGGGTAAGGCCCTCCACCTGCGACCGGCGCACCCGGGATAACGGTCCCGGCGAACATGTAGGGATCATCGGGCGGCCCCGGCTCGACCGAAATGGCCCCCTTGGAACCATCGCTCCCGGCGGCGGGATACCAGATCGTAACGCGCAGATCGGTAGTTCCGTCGGCATTGCGCACGGCGGCGGTGGGTTGGGCAAATGTGCGTTTGTGTTGGCCAATCATGACATTTTCCTGCTTCAACCGAGCGGCACCTGGTCGGCGTCCCGGCGCGCATTGAGATCGATCATGATCCGTGCATGGGCCTGCCGATCGAGCCGGTATAGCAGGACGATCGCGATGCCGCCGATCGACAGCAACGCCGCAGCGGGGCCGCCCGCAATGCCAAGCCATGTGGTTGTCGTTGCAGGCAGGGATTCGGACGCGGCGCTTTGCTGCGAAATATGCACCGGAAATCGGATCAGTTGCAGAACCAAGCCGGCGATCAGGATCCCGGCTCCGCTCGCCGCCTTCGACGCGAACGACCAGCCCGCGAAATACAGCCCTTCGCGCCGTGTTCCGAACAGTTGCTCGTGCTCGTCGGCGGCGTCGGGGATGACCGACAGAAACGCGATGATCGTCAGCGCCATGAAGCCGCCGCCCAGCACCGCGATCGCTGCCAGCACGGCGGTCAACGACGATCCGGTTAGCGTCAGCCAGCCCAGCAGTCGCAAGGAGGTGGGCCCCGCCTGCGTGACGATCATGCCGGTCATGCCGATCAACAGCAAAGTCCGTTTTTCGATCCTGGATACCAGGGGCGCAATCAGCGGGGCGCCAAGCGCGAGACCGATGACCGCCGCCATTGCCAGCGCCTGCATCTGTCCGGCACTCAGCTTCCAGAAGAAGGTCGCAACATGCAGGCCCAGCGCCTGGTTCACGCCCACCGCGATATTGAACAGCAGGCTGGAGGCAAACAGCACGCGAAACGTGGGATTGCGGAACATCTCGGCCATTTCGCCAAACAGGCGCGTGGTGATCGCCTGGCTTGGCGCGATCGTCGCATGCTGGCGATCGCGGGTGGCGAGGCCGATCCACACCGACACCAGCGCACCGACCAGGATCATTCCGCTCAGCGTCGCGGTCAGCGCGAGATAGGCGCCGCGACGAGATGTACCGCCCGGCCCGCTAAGAAAAACGCCATACCCCAGCGCGATCACGGCCAGGGTGCCCAGAATGCCGACACCCCACCGCCAGGCGGCAATCGACGAACGCTCCGTATAATCATCGCTCAGTTCGGCGCCGAGCGCCTGATAGGGCAGCGTGAACAACGACAGCGAAATACGCAGCGAGACCGACAACAGCGTCAGCCACAGGAACAGGCCGGTATCGCCCAAAGTCGAGGGCAGGGCAAAGATCAGGTTGAACGTCACGAGCAGGGGTATGATCCCCAGCACCATGAACGGCACCCGGCGGCCAAACCGCGAATGCCATCCGTCCGACAGCGACCCGATCAGCGGGTCCATCACCGCATCCACGACCAGCCCGGCCCCGAGCGCCAGCCCGGCAAGACCGCCTGGCAGGCCGCAGACGGCGGTCACGTAGAACAGCACAAAAACGTTCAGCATGCTGCCGACGACAAGGTCGACCAGTTGGCCCGATGCGTAGCCGAACTTGTGCCCCAGGGGCAGCCTGCCGACCCGATCGGACGATGGCGCCGGCTTTGAACGATCGCTCAAGCGCGCGTGCCGGTCATGGGGAATTTGCCGAACGGACCTGCGGTAACAGTTCCGGTCAACGCATCGCCCGCATGCGTCAGGCTGCACGTGAGCGTCATCGGCATCGGTTTGGTGATTTTCATCGTCCAACCGATCGTGTCGCCATCGACCGTGCCATCGTCGATGTCCAAAGCGCCTTCATCACTCGAAAATTGTCCGGCAAAGGTCGCGCCTGCAGCCTGCACGGTCAAAACACCTTTCTGGTCGCCGGCAGGCGATTTGATAACGATGTTCCAGGTGCCGTCGATGTCAGTCATCTGATCTCTCCCTATGTTGAAATCCGCCATGATCAGCGGTTTTTTGCTGCCGTCTTACGGGGGGCGGCCGGAGGAACCTGCGCAAATTGGCGACCTTCCCCGGTCCAGGCGAGCCGTTGGTCGCGCAATTGCGAACGCCGGACTTTGCCCGCATCGTCGCGCAGCGGTTCGCCGACGATTTCATAGGAGCTTGGCCGCTTGTATCCGGCCAGCCTGCCGCTGAGGAATGTGGCGATGTCATCCAGATCGAGCTCCGTACCCGGGCGAAGCTGGATGATCGCGTGAACCTCCTGCCCCAAGTCTTCGGAAGGCAGGCCGATCACCGCCGACGATCCGATCGCGGGGTGTTCGTCCAGCGCTGCCTCGATTTCGGCCGGGTAGATATTCGCCCCGCCGCGCAGGATCAGGTCGGTCCGGCGGTCGGCCAGGAACAGATACCGGTCGGCATCGACATAGCCGAGGTCGCCGATCGAAAACCGCTGTTGCGCATCGGCCGGGCGCGCGCCAATGTAGTGGAACGCATCGCGCGATGCTTGCGGAAAATCGATTTCACCGACTTCGCCGATCGCGCATTCGCTGCCATCGGCGCGCAGGATGCGAAACCGGTCGGGGTCGGCATACCCGACCGATCCGGGTTTTTTGAGCCATTCGGTGCCGCTGATCACGGTGCCGGCTGCCTCGGTTCCGGCGTAGGTTTCCCAGATCTTGTCGGCGCCAAGCCAGTCGATCCAGAAATGCTTGAGCCATGGCGGGCAGGGCGCGGCCATGTGCCAGACTGCGCGAAGCGACGACACGTCGTATCGTTCACGGATCTCGCGCGGCAATGCCCAGATCCGGTGCATCATCGTCGGGACCATATTGACCCATTCGATCTGGTAGCGATCGATCAACCGCAGCGCTTCTTCGGCGTCGAAACGGACCATGCCGACGACATGGCACCCTTGCAGCAAGGCAAAGCTGGTGAACAGGAACGGCCCGTTGTGATACAGCGGACCGGGATTGAGCGTCACGCCATCGGGCCGCATGCCCATCGCGGTCATTGGCATGACATCCATGTCGAACCGTGCCGGGGTATGATCGACAATGATCTTGGGTCGCCCGGTCGAACCGCCGCTTGCCACCGCTTTCCAGTACCGGGGCGCTGCATCCTCCAGCGGGCCGTCGTCAAATGTGGAAGGATCGGCAGAGGCAGCGATATGCGCGAATGCGGTCGTGACCGCGCCGGTCTCGCTGATAACGACGCGAGGCTGCGCGACGTCGAGGATTTCGGCAAGTTCGCGTTCCGGCAGCCGTGCCGACAGCAGACAAGGTGTCGCGCCTGCTTTCCATGCCGCAATGGCCGCTTCGTGAAAACCGATGCCGTTGGGCAGCATGATCGCGACCAGATCGTCCTGCCTCACGCCTGCAGCCAGCAATTGCCTGGCGCGTTGATTCGTGCGGCGATCGAGCTGGCCCCAGGTGACCGTATCATCGCCATAGGTGATCGCGGGCTCATCGGCCTTGCGCTCGGCGTGGCCGCGCAGGATCGCCCCGATCGTCTGAAGCGTCATTTCGGTCCTCTCCCGATGGCTGCGGCCTCCCTGGTGTGGCAGTTTCCGTCGACCTTGTTCATACAGCTAGAAGAGCCGGACGGGATTGCACAAATTCCTACGAGGCTTGCCACATTCTTGGGGCACATGCCCGCCGGGCATGTGCCGCACAGATTAGGAATTTGCATGCAAGGGCTGCGGCCCGGAAAGACAGTCGGCAAGAACGGCGCCGATACAGCGCGGAGAGGGAGCGGCCTGGTGGGACGAATTACGAGTGGCGAACGATCGCTGTCGCAGGATCGCTTTGTGGACCGCGCGGCGCGTGCCGCCGGAGGCCTCGCGCGCATCGGGATCGGCGCGAATGATGCTGTGGCCCTGCTTTTGCGCAACGACATTGCCTTTCTGGAGGCGAGCCGGGCAGCGTCGATGCTTGGCGCATTCAGTGTGCCGATCAATTGGCATCTGAGCGGCGCCGAAGTCGCGTTTATTATCGAGGATAGCGGTGCCAGGGTCTTGGTCGTTCATGCCGACCTGCTGCCCGCGCTCGCGCCTTCGCTGCCCGCCGGCCTGACGGTGCTGATCGTTGCCACGCCGCCCGAAATTGCCGAGGCTTACGGCATTCCCGCGCAGCAATGCGCCGTTCCTGTGGACCAAACCGACTGGGATGCATGGGTGGATGCCGAACAGTCGGTTGTACCCGTGCCGGTCGCGCCCCCTGCGGCGATCATTTACACCTCGGGCACGACGGGGCGGCCCAAGGGTGTGCGGCGCAACCCGGCCGATGCGGAGACCTTGCAGCGCGGCATGACCCTGGGCGCGTTTGTGATGGATCTGCGCCCGGATGCGCGGACCATGATCACCGGGCCGATGTATCACGCGGCGCCCAACGTCTATGCGCAGGCGATGGTCGCGGTCGGCGCCGAAGTCTGGCTGGAGCCGAAATTCGACGCCGAGGAACTGCTTGCCGCGATCGAAACGCATCGGCTGACCCACCTCAACCTCGTGCCGCTGATGTTTGTACGCCTGCTGAAATTGCCCGAGGCAGTGCGCCGCAAATACGATGTGTCATCGTTGCGGCATGTCGTTCACGCCGCCGCCCCGTGTCCGATTGATATCAAGCGGCAGATGATCGAATGGTGGGGGCCGGTGCTGACCGAATATTATGGATCGACCGAAACCGGCGCGGTCGTTCATTGCACAGCGGAAGAATGGCTGGCGCACCCCGGTACCGTCGGGCGGGCGCTTCCGCATTCCGACGTGCTGATCATCGGCGACAATGGCGAAGAGCTCCCTCGGGGCGAAATCGGCGAGATATTTGCGCGCAACCATTCCGTTGCCGATTTCAGCTATTCGGGAGCGCCGGAAAAGCGCGGCGAGATCGATCGCGAGGGCCTGATTACATCGGGCGATGTCGGGTATCTGGATGCTGACGGCTTCCTGTTCCTGTGCGATCGCCGCAAGGACATGGTGATTTCGGGCGGGGTAAATATCTATCCGGCCGAGATTGAGTCTGCGTTGGTGGGCCATCCCGGCGTTGCCGATTGCGCCGTGTTCGGCATTCCCGACGAGGAATTTGGCGAGGCGCTGGCCGCGGTGGTGCAGATGGAGCCCGGCGCAACCCTGAGCGCCGCGCAAGTGCGCGATTACCTGCGCGAACGCATTGCCCGTTACAAAGTGCCAAAGCTCGTCGAATTCGCCAGCGAATTGCCGCGCGAGGACACGGGCAAGATTTTCAAACGCAAGCTGCGCGATCCCTATTGGGCCGCTGCCGGGCGGAGCATATGATGAGCGATCTCGAAATCCCGACTTATCAGACAATCGCGGTCGTCAGTGACGGTGCAGTGGACTGGCTCACGTTCAACCGGCCCGACCGGCTGAATGCGCTGAACGATCGCATGGTGCATGAACTGTGCGACTATTTCACCAGGCGCCAGCGCGATCACGCTTGCCGCGTGATTGTCATGCAGGGCGCAGGATCGGCTTTCTGTGCCGGGCTCGATCTGAAATCCCGCGCCGATTTTGGTGCACTGGATGCGGATGTCGACGCCGCCGATAGCCGGCGTGCGTCGCTGTCGGGGCTCGTGATGCTGATGCGATCGTGTCCGCAACCGATCGTGGCGCTTGTCCATGGGCCCGCGTGCGGCGGCGGATTTATCCTCGCGCTGGCGGCCGACATCCGGATCGGGGGGGAAAGCGTGCGGATGAATGTGGCGTTCGTCAAACTGGGCCTGTCGGGTTGCGAACTGGGCACGAGCTATTTCCTGCCGCGCATGGTCGGATTGTCGGTCGCGCGCGAGTTGTTGATGACGGGCCGGTTCATTGGCGCGGCGCGCGCGCTGGCCACGGGTCTGGTGTCGGAAATAGCGCCGGACAGCGATCTGAAAGCCGCAGCCGACCGGATGGTTGCCGATCTGCTCCAGACATCGCCTGCAGGCCTGCGCAAGACCAAGGAAACGATGGAGCTGACCTTGCGCAGCGACGATCTGCAATCGGTCATGAAGCTGGAGGAGCATACGCAGATGCTGTGCTTGCAGGGCCCCGATTTTGCCGAGGCGATCGCTGCGTTCTCCGAGAAAAGACCGCCACATTTTTCAACGTCGCGGTGAACAACGCGTCATAAACCGGAAAAAGCGAGAGGAATGCCATGACGGACATATCGGGACGCACCGCGTTCATCACCGGTGGAGCGAACGGGATCGGGCTTGGCATCGCGCGTGCGCTTGCCGGCAAAGGGGTCAAACTGGCGCTGGTGGATATCGATGCAGGGGCGCTCGATCGGGCGAAGGCAGAACTTTCTAAGCTGACGCAAGTCGCGACCGCGGTGCTCGATATGCGTGACCGCGCGCAGTTTACGGTCGTGGCCGACACGCTTGAGGCCGCAGTAGGTCCGGTATCGCTACTGGTCAACAACGCGGGTGTCGCCGCTGGTGCGGCTGCGACGAAGTTGACCTACGATCTTTGGGACTGGGGCCTGGGGATCAATCTGGGCGGCGTTGTCAACGGCGTGCAGACGTTCCTGCCGCGCATGGTCGCGCGCAAGGCAGGGGGCCATATCGTCAACACCGCATCGGGCGCGGGGTTGGTCGCGGCGGGCGCCGGGGTGCTGTATACGACCAGCAAATTTGCCGTCGTCGGCATGTCCGAAGCGCTTGAGCAGGAACTGAAACCGATCGGCATCGGCGTGACTGTGCTGTGCCCAGGGCCTGTGGCAACCGATATTGTCGCGCGCACGTTCGAAATGCAGGATGAGGTCGGTAACAGTACGAAGGTCGGGCAGAACGAAGCGGCCAAGGCGCAAATCGCGGCCAAGACGCAATGGCTGCAAACCGGAGTCAAGCCCGATGACGTGGGCCAGATGGTTTTGTCCGCTATCCAGGAAAACCGCTTGTACGTGCATACCGACCGCACCGTTGCCGAAGGCCTCGAAGCACGCTGCAAGGCGTTGCTCGATGCCTTGCCGGCGGCCTGAACGCCATGCCGGACACTACGCGTCATCTGGTCGATCCCGAGCTGCTCGGATTGCTCGACGCCATCCCGCCTTACACATTGAGCGACGCAATGCTGCCGATAATGCGGGCGCGGCCGCGCCCGCCGATGGTGATCGCGCCCGACGCACTCGATAACGTCGAAATGACCGAGCGCATGGCGCCGGGTCCCAAAGGCGCGCCGGACGTGCGCATGCTGGTCTATCGCCCGCGGCAGGCCGGGCAGGATCTGCCCTGTATCCTGCATATCCATGGCGGCGGCTACATCGCCGGATCGCCCGATGCGCACGAGGACGTTCACCGTGCCATGGCGCTGGAGTTGGGCTGTGTGCTGGCATCGGTCGATTATCGCCTGGCGCCCGAAACCCGCGCGCCGGGTTCGGTCGAAGACTGCTACGCCGCGCTGGCGTGGCTGGTCTCGGAGGCGGCGACGCTGGGCATCGATCCCGCCCGCATGAGCGTGATGGGCGAAAGCGCGGGTGGCGGGCTGGCTGCTGCGCTGGCCTTGCTGGTGCGTGACAGGGGCGAATATCAGTTCACATTCCAGCATCTGATCTATCCGATGCTCGATGACCGCACATGCATTACCGACGATCCCAATGCATTTGCGGGCGAATTCATCTGGACGCCCGACAGCAATCGCTTTGGCTGGGCCAGCCTGCTTGGCTTGCCGCCGGGCGGCGCGGATGTATCGGCCTATGCGGCGCCGGCGCGCGCGATCGACTTGGCCGGTTTGCCGCCGACGTATATCGCGGTTGGCGCGCTCGATCTGTTTGTCGATGAAAACCTCGAATTTGCGCGTCGCCTGATCCGTGCCGGTGTTCCGACCGAGCTTCACGTCTATCCCGGCGCATTCCACGGTTTTCATTTCAATCCGGCTGCGGGCGTAACGCTTACCGCCAACCGCGACAGCCTGGCAGCGTTGAAAGCCGCGCTGGCGCGGGCATGATACGTTCGCCCGGCCCACCACAGTCTCTCGGGAGTTGCGTCTCATGAATTTCGATTTTTCCGATGACCAGAAATTCCTCAAGGAAGAGGCGCGCAAGTTTCTGGCGGCGCGGTGCACATCTGCTGTCACGCGGGGCGTGTTGAACGACGACGCCAAGCCGTTCGACCGCGATTTGTGGCAGGCCATTGTCGACATGGGATGGACGGGCGCGGCGATCCCCGAGGAATTCGGCGGCCTGGGGCTCGGTCATGTCGAACTTTGCGCGATTGCCGAGGAATTGGGCCGCGTGGTCGCACCGATCCCGTTCGCATCGGCGATCTATGTCTTTGCCGAGGCGGTGATGAAGATCGCCAGCTCTGCGCAAAAGGCCGCGTTGCTGCCGGGTGTCGTGGCAGGCGCGATCATCGGCTGCCTCGCCACATCGGACGGGCCGGGACCGGTGTCTGCCGATCGGACGACCGCCGAACTCACCAATGGCCGGATCACCGGAACCAAGCTGCCGGTAACCGACGGCGACATTGCGACGCATGCCATCGTGCTGGCGCGTAGCGATGCAGGACCGGGTCTGTATCTGGTCGATCTGGCGGCAGAAGGTGTGGCGCGCGAACGGATCGAAACGCTTGATCCGACACGCAGCGCGGCGCGGTTGTCGTTCCAGGCGGCACCGTGCGAACCGCTCGGGACCGAAGGCGAGGGCGCCGCCCTGCTGTCCGGCATTCTCGACCGCGCCGCGGTCCTGTTTGCGTTCGAACAGGTCGGCGGGGCCGATCGCTGCCTCGACATGGCCAAAACCTACGCGCTGGAACGTTATGCCTTTGGCCGGGTCATCGCCGGATACCAGGCGATCAAGCACAAGCTGGCCGACATGTATGTCAAGACCGAACTTGCCCGCTCCAGCTCCTATTACGGCGCCTGGGCGCTGGCGAGCGATGCGGCTGAATTGCCCGAAGCTGCCGCAGCTGCGCGCATTGCCGCAAGCGCGGCCTATGATTTTGCGGCCAAGGAAAATGTCCAGACCCACGGCGGCATGGGCTTTACCTGGGAAGTCGATTGTCACTTGCATCTGCGCCGCGCGCGCCAACTGGCGCTGGCGCTGGGCGGACCGCCGGTGTGGCGTGAACGGCTGATACGCCGCCTCGAACTGCGCAACGCGGCCTGAACGGGATTTATAGACATGGACTTCAACGACAGCCCCACCGAAGCCGCCTACCGCGCCGCTGCGCGTGCCTGGCTCGACACCAATGCACCGCTCGCCGCCGGGGAGCGTGCTTCGCCGTCTGATGAGGCCGCGCATTTGCGCGAAGGCAAAGCCTGGCAGGCGTGCAAGGCGGATGCCGGTTTTGCCTGCATCACCTGGCCCAGGGATTGGGGCGGGGGCGGAGGCACGCCGATCGAGCAGGTCATTTTCGATCAGGAGGAAGCGCGGCACGGCCGGTCATATCCGTTTTTCAACATAGGGCTCGGCATGTGCGTCCCGACGGTCATGGCATTCGCCGATGATGCCACAAAACAGCGGTTTGTCCGGCCCGCGGCGCGCGGTGATGAAATCTGGTGTCAGCTCTTTTCCGAACCCGCTGCGGGATCGGATGTCGCGGCCAGCCGGACCAGGGCGGTCCGCGCCGAGGACGGCACGGGAGACTGGATCGTCGATGGCCAGAAAGTCTGGACCTCGGGCGCGCATTACTGCGATTACGGTATCGTGATCGTGCGCACTGATCCCGATGTGCCGAAACACAAGGGCCTGACGATGTTCTGGGTCGATATGACATCGCCCGGCATCGACGTCCGGCCGATCCACCAGGCGTCGGGCGGAAGCGATTTCAACGAAGTCTATTTTACCGGCGTGCGTATCCCCGACAGCCAGCGCCTGGGCGAAGTGGGGCGCGGCTGGAATGTCGCGCTCGTAACCTTGATGAACGAGCGGCTGGCGGTGGGTGGCGGATCGGGCACGAACTGGCCCGAACTGCTCGCGCTGGCCCGGGCGACGCCTGGACTGGGCGATGGTCCGGCTAGCGAAGACGGTGGCTTGCGTGAACGGATCGCCGATTGGTACGTCGCGGCAGAAGGCCTCAAACTGACGCGCTATCGCGCGATGACGGCGCTCAGTCGTGGCGAAACGCCAGGACCGGAATCATCGATCGGCAAGATCGTGTCCGCTAACCAGATGCAAGAACTGTCGCGCGAAGCGCTCGACCGGCTCGACCAGTTTGGCATCATTGTCGACCCCGGCAATGCAGCGATCCAGCATACCTGGTTCTGGGGGGGCGCCTTGCGCATTGCCGGGGGCACCGACGAGATATTGAAGAATATCATCGCCGAACGCGTGCTGGGGCTGCCGCTCGATATTCGCGTGGATCGCGATGTCGCGTTCAAGGACATACCGCGCGGGGCGTAGCGCGTGACGCGCGCATCAGCCGGTGAAGTGCGGCGTGCGGCGTTCGATGAACGCCGCAATGCCCTCGCGGGCGTCATTGCTGGCGCGCGCGAGGGTGATCGCGGTGCATTCTGCGTCGAGATGATCCTCCAGGCTTGATCCAGTGCTTGCTGCCAGAAGGTTGCGCACCGCAGCAAAGGCCGCCGTTGGCCCCGCCGCAACGCGTTCGGCCAGTGTGCGGGCCTCGGTTGCCAATACCGCGTCATCCACGACGCGTGCGACCAATCCATGGCGTTCGGCCTCTTTGGCGTTCAACCGGCGACCTGTGAACGCCATGTCCTGTGTAAGCTGCAAGCCGATTTTGCGCGGCAGATGCCAGGTTGCGCCGCCATCGGCGGTCAGACCGATGCCGGAATAGGCCATGACGAAATTGGCTGATTGCGCGGCGATCGCGATATCGGCACTCGCGACCAGGCTGAGACCTGCGCCGGCCGCTGCGCCCTGGACCGCGACGATCACCGGCGCGCGCTGCGCCGCGAGGCATTTCAGCGTTTCATGCAGCCGTCCAGCGAGCCTCGCCATATAGGCGCCATCCGGATCTGCGCCACCGAAATCGCGCAAATCGCCGCCGACACAGAAATTGCGCCCTTCCGCCTCGATCAAAATCGCGCGGGCCGTGCCATCGGCAGTGATCGCCGACACGGCATAGTGGAACGCATCCATGAACGCCATGTCCATGGCATTGCCCGCATCCGGCCTCGTGAACGTGATGACCGCGACACTGCCCGCCAGGCTGCGGCGAAGCGGGCTTGCGCTCATGCCAGGCGTTCGATGATGATCGCAGGGGCCATGCCGCCGGCCGCACACATCGTGACCAGGCCATAGCGCCCGCCGGTCCGTTCCAGTTCATCGAGCACGGTGCCGATCAGGATCGTTCCGGTTGCGCCGATCGGATGACCCAGCGCGATCGAACCGCCGTTGACGTTGACCTTGCTGCGATCGAGATCGAGATCGCGGATGAATTTTTCGGAGACGACGGCAAACGCCTCGTTGATTTCCCACAGATCGATGTCGTCTTTGGTCAGCCCGGCCTTGGCCAGCACTTTGCGCGCGGCGGGCACCGGCGCATTCAGCATCAGCGTCGGATCGTCACCGACATTGGCCGTCGCGACGATCCGCGCGCGGGGTTTCAGCGCGTGTTTGGCGACATAGTCGGCCGATGCCAGCAGGATCGCGGCGGCGCCGTCGACCACGCCCGATGAATTGCCCGCATGATGGACATGCAGGATGTCCAGGTCGGGAAACTTGCGCGTAATCTGCTGGCGAAAGGTCGTGCCGCTGTCGTCGATCGGCTGATCCGCGAGCAGTGCGAACGCCGGTTTGAGCGAGGCGAGACCTTCGGCGGTCGTGCCCGGACGGGGATATTCGTCATGATCGAGGACAACATTGCCGGCATCGTCGAGCACCGGCACGATGCTGCGCGAAAAACGCCCTTCGTCGATCGCGATTTTTGCGCGTCGCTGGCTTTCGAGCCCTGCGGCGTCGAGTTGTTCGCGGGTGATCCCTTCCAGCGTTGCAATGGCATCGCCGCACACGCCTTGGTGGGACTGGGGATGGCGGACATCGAGGCTGGGGTTGCCCGAGCCCATCAGTGTCAGCGGCTTGCCCTCGGCGGCATCGGTCTGCGCCATGGTCGTGGTCAGCGACATCATCTCGGTCCCGCCGGCAATCACCAGGTCTTCCATACCCGACATGATCTGCGCCGCGGCGAAATTGACCGCTGTAATGCCGCCGCCGCAAAAGCGATCGAGCGTCGTGCCGCTGGCCCGGATATCATACCCGGCATCGAGCGCGGCCATCCGGCCCAGGTCGCCGCCCTGCGCCCCGCGCTGTGTTGAGGTGGACCAGATCACATCGTCGACATCGGCGGTGTCCAGCGCATTGCGCTTGGCTATCGCCTTCAGCACCGTCGCCGCAAGCTGCTGGGGATGGATATGCGCCAGCGCGCCGCGCCCGGTCTTGCCGATACCGCGAGGAGTCCGGACGGCATCGATGATGAACGCTTCTGCCACGCGTTGTTCCTTGGTTCTCCCGGCCTGGATGCACGGGTTGTCGATGCGCTACGATTTCGGGTGTGCTCCAACCAATAACAAGTGCGCCGCGATGTGCCTCGAAGGAATGGGCGGCACCGAGCGCGCTGCGCTAGACCGAGCGTCGGGAATGGATTTCGGAGCAGGTACGACCATGGATATCAGTGGCATTGCGGCAGTGGTCACGGGCGGTGCATCTGGACTGGGCGAGGCCACTGCGCGCGCCTTGGCAGCGCTTGGTGCAAAGGTTGCGATCTTTGACATGAACGAGGCCGCCGCCGAGGCCGTGGCGATGGATATCGGGGGCATTCATGCGCGCGTCGATGTGTCCGACGAGGCATCGGTGGATGCAGGCTTCGCCCGCGTTCGTGCTGTGCACGGGCAGGAGCGGATTCTGATCACTTGTGCCGGGATCGGCAGCGTCGTCAAAACCGTCAGTCGGTCGCGGACGGATGGCACGATCCGCCATTTTCCGCTCGCCGACTTTGAAAAGGTGATTCAGGTCAACCTGATCGGCACATTTCGCTGCATCGCCAAGTCGGCCGCGGGCATGCTGGCCATCGATCCGCTGCCATCGGGTGAGCGCGGGGCGATCGTGTGCACCGCAAGCGTTGCGGCTGAGGATGGGCAGATGGGCCAGGCAGCCTATTCGGCATCCAAGGGCGGCGTTGTGGGCATGACGCTGCCGATCGCGCGCGACCTGTCATCGGAAGGTATTCGCGTGAACACGATCCTGCCCGGCATTTTCAACACGCCGCTGATGAATGCAGCCCCCGATCATGTGAAAGACGCGCTAGCCGCTTCAGTCCCGTTTCCCAGGCGCCTCGGCGATCCGCGAGAATATGCCAGTCTTGCGGTCGAGATGTGTCGCAATCCCTATTTCAATGGCGAAGATGTTCGCCTGGATGGCGCGATCCGCATGGCTCCGCGCTGATTTTGAGAGCGCGCTTGTCTTGCTGCAACATCACGGTCAATATGTTGCGGAGCTGATCCGCGACTGCTAGGAATGCTGCATGTTCGATCGTCGTCTGACGCATGTGGTGGCGACGGCTCGCCTGGGGTCATTTACCGCTGCGGCGGGGCGGGTCGGAGTAACCCAGTCGGCGATTACCAAGAGCATCGCCGATCTTGAACGTCAGCTGGGGTATATCATCTTCAACCGGACCGCGCGCGGTGTCTCGCTGACCGAGGAAGGCCGCGTGTTCGTCGAACGGGCGGCGCGCCTGCTCGAAGATGCGGACGAATTGCTGAGCGGCAAGTCGGTCAGCCGCGATCCGTTTGCGGGGATATTGCGCATCGGCGTCTGTCCGGCATCGATCGAATGGTTGCTGGTCGAACCGATTGCGCTGTTGCTGGCGCGCCATCCCAACATTCGGCTCGATATCAGCGGATCGAGCTTTGAACGGATGGTGCAGCAATTGCGGACCGGTGGCGTGGATGTCGCCGTTGGGTTCGAAGCCGCATTCAGCGAGCAGCCCGATTTTCGCAGGCAACCGCTGGCGCCGCTGAGGACCACCCTGTTCGTCCGGCGCGATCATCCCATCCTCGAACACGACCAGGTCGGGCCGCAGGAACTGGCTCAATATGATTTCGTGTCGCCTTCGGATTCGCGGCCTTATGGCACCTTCATCCGCGAAATGTACGAGATGCATGGCGTCGACGCGCACACACGCATTCACATTATCGACCACTTTCCGATCGTTAAGCGCATCGTTGCGGCAACCGATGCGATCGGTGTGGTGGCCGTGCCCTATACCGAAGCGGATTCCTTCAAGCGGCGTTTTGTCCGGGTGCCCTATCTCGAATCGTTTCCGCTGGCGCCGCTGTGCTGCGCAGTACGATCACGCTGGGAAACGCCGCCCGCCGCGCGGGCCTTCATCAAGGCGTGCAAGGAATGCCGGCCGCTGCCCGGAAGCGAGGACCGCAATACCTTGTTCGATGCGCCATCAACCGGGCAGATCTTTCCCGGCGCCATCTGAAGCCCCGCTCGCGAAAGCATTTGCATAGCGCAGGCGCAGCAGTTTCTTGTCGATCTTGCCGGTCGAGGTCAGCGGCACTTCGGCAAAGACGATCCGTTCGGGCAGCCACCAGCGCGCCATGTGCGGGGCGAGCGCCTCGATGAGCGCGCCGGGATCGATAACCACGCCCGCTTCTGGCTGGATGACCAGCAAAGGACGCTCATCCCAGCGGGGATGCGCAATTCCGACTACGGCGGCAAGCGCGACGCCCGGGTATCCCGCCGCGACGTTTTCGACCTCGATCGAACTGATCCACTCGCCGCCCGATTTGATCACGTCCTTTGCGCGATCAGTCATGCGCAAAAATCCGGTCTGATCGATCGCGGCAATATCGCCGGTGTCGAACCATCCTTCGGCGTCTACCGCATCCGCCTCGGCGCGATAATACCGGCGGACGACCCAGGGCCCCCGTGCCTGGACCGCGCCCGCACTGCGACCATCGGCGGGCAGGGGCGTGCCATCCTCCCCTACCACTCGCACTTCGACCCCAAACAGCCCGCGCCCCTGCCGCTCGCGCAGATATTCGTCGATGTGTTCGCCATGGGCGGCCATGGCCGCCGGACTGGGTGTACTGGCGGTGCCAATCGGCGACATCTCGGTCATGCCCCATGCCTGCAACGCGAAGACGCCGTACTTCTTGAGCTTCAGCGCAAGCGCGGCGGGTGTTGCCGCGCCACCGATCAGCAATCGGGTGAGCGGGCCGGTATCGCTGCCCTGGGCTTCGACATGTGCGATATAGGCCGTCCAGATCGTCGGCACGCCGACCGAGAATGTCACGCCTTCGGTCTGCACCAGGTCATGCAGGTTTTCCGGCGTCAGCCGGTCGCCCGGCAGCACCAGCTTTGCGCCATGCATCAGCGCGATATAGGGCAGACCCCAGCCGGTCGCGTGATACAGCGACGAACACGGCATCACGACATCGAACGCCGACATCGCCAGCACGCCCATGCAACTGACGCCCATCGCATGCAGCACGATCGACCGGTGGCTGTACAAGACGCCCTTGGGGGCACCGGTCGTGCCCGATGTATAGCACAACACCGCTGCATCGTTTTCATCGCCGGATAACCATTCGTAATCAGACGGTTGCGCTGCAGTCAGAGTGTCAAAGCACAGTGCATCCAGCGTGCCCGGCAGATGGTGCGGATCATCCGACAGCATCACGTAATGTTTTACATGCGGCAGCAGCGGAGCCAACCGCTCGACCAGATCCAGCAGGTTCGGGTCGAACAGCAGCCATTCGGCGCCGGCATGGGTGATCGTATAGGCGATCTGTGCTTCGAACAGGCGCGGGTTGGCCGTCATCAGGACTGCGCCAAGGCCGGGGACCGCGTAGAACAGGTCGAGATGCCCGATGGTGTTCCACGCGAGCGTCGCAACCCTGTCGCCGGGGCCAACGCCGAGAGCGGCCAGCGCATGCGCGGCCCGTGCTACTCGTCCGGCGAACTGCGTGTAAGTACCGCGCCAGTCGGGCCCGCCGATCTGCCGCGAAAAAATCTCGCGATGCGGATGTGCCCGCGCGGCATGGCTCAGCACAGTGCCGATCCGCAGCGGATGATGTTGCATCAGTCCCGGCAGCGGCTGCTTGGTGGTGATCATGCGCCCGACAGTGTGAAGCGGCTGTGTATCGCGCAAATTCGTTCCGGTCACAGCACATTCCACAAAGGCATCACTTACAGGCGTTTGGGCCGGCATAACCACCGGGCATGTCCGACGCTGCGAAGGAATTGGACGACGGCGCGCGCTGCGGGCGATCTGGGGCATCGGATAATCATGGCCGCAGGCTGTAACCGATCGGGAGAACGCAATGCCGGGCGTCGTTTCGCCAGCCACCAGTGAACGCGCCGGAGCGATCCAGGGGTTTGCGGAGGAACGTTTTGCGAAAGTGCGCGATCTGTTTGCTGCCAGCGTGGCAAGCGGCGAGGATCTGGGCGGATCGGTCGCGATCACCGTCGATGGCGAAATGGTCGTCGACCTGTGGGGCGGCTGGGCCGACGAAGCGCGCACGCTTCCGTGGCAAGCCGACACGATCGCCAACGTGTATTCGACGACCAAGACAATGGTGTCGCTGGCGGCGCTGCTGCTGGCCGATCGGAGCGACCTCGACTTCGCCGCGCCGGTCGCGCGCTACTGGCCCGAATTTGCGGCAAACGGCAAAGCCGCAATTACCGTGAGCCAGGTCCTGGCGCACACGTCCGGGCTGTCTGGCTGGAAAGAGCCGATGGCCCTGATGGACCTCTATGACTGGGACAAGGCGACTTCGTTGCTGGCGGCACAGGCGCCATTCTGGAAACCGGGCTCGGCATCGGGGTATCACGGCGTGACGCAGGGATATCTGGTCGGCGAAGTCGTTCGCAGAATCACCGGGCAAACCTTGGGAACGTTTTTCCGGCAAGAGATGGCAATGCCGTTCGATGCCGATTTCCATATCGGCCTGGGCGCACAGCACGATGCCCGCGTTGCAGAACTGATCCCCCCGCCGCCGTTTGCGCCGGCCGCGGATTTTGTGCCCAACGAATTGATGATGAACATCGCGTTGAACCCAACGCTCGATCCGCTGGCAACGCGGACCCGCGCCTGGCGCGCGGCGGAAATTCCGGCGGCAAACGGGCACGGCAATGCCCGTTCCATCGCACGGCTGCATGCGATACTGGCCAATGGTGGCATCGCGGGTGACAGGCGGCTGATGTCGGAAGCAGGATGTCGCAAGGCGCTGGAGCAACAGATCGACGGGATCGACCTGGTCATGAGCACGCCTTTGCGGTTCGGCCTGGGATTCGGCCTGCCGGGTCCGGCACTGCCCGCGCCAAATGCCGACACGATCTTCTGGTGCGGCTGGGGCGGCTCGATCGGCGTGGTCGACATGACGGCGCGGACCAGTTTTGCCTATGTACCCAATCGTATGACGATGGGCATGCTGGTCGATGCGCGGGCACTCGCCTTGTTGCAGGCGATGTGGGGGGCATCATGACACACCCGGCAATACCTGACGTCGGATTTGACGTGGACGCGCTCCGCCAGAAATACGCCTACGAGCGTGATCGGCGCGTTCGGCAGGATGGCCAGGCGCAATATGTAGAGGCGGCAGGCCGATTTGCGCATTACGGCGAGGATGATCCCTGGGCCGATACGGCAACGGCCCGTGATCCGGTAACCGGTGAAGTCGAAGTTGTGATCGTCGGAGGCGGCTTTGGCGGGATGATGGCGGCGGCGCGGCTTCGTGAAGCGGGTGTCGCGGATGTCCGCATTGTCGAGGCCGGCGCGGATTTCGGGGGGACCTGGTACTGGAACCGCTATCCCGGCGCGCAATGCGATGTCGAATCCTACATCTATCTGCCGCTGCTGGAAGAAACCGGCTACATTCCGCAGGAAAAATACGCCTATGCGCCCGAAATTCATGCGCATAGCCAGCGGATTGCCAGGCATTTCGGCCTCTATGATGTCGCCCTTTTCCAGACCCGCGTCCACGACATGCGCTGGGACAGTGGATCGAGCCGGTGGCTGGTCCGGACCGATCGCGGCGATGCGATAAAGGCGCGGTTCGTCATAACCGCGACGGGCCCGGCCAACCGGCCAAAGTTGCCGGGCATTCCCGGGCTCGACAGTTTTGCCGGGCATGCGTTTCATACCGCACGCTGGGATTACGAATACACAGGGGGCGATTCCCATGGTGGCCTTGCCAAGCTTGCCGACAAACGCGTCGCGATCATCGGCACCGGCGCCACCGCAATCCAGGTCACGCCGCATGTGGGGCGCGATGCAAAGCACCTGTATGTTTTCCAGCGGACACCATCGTCCGTCGATATCAGGGGCAACAAACCGACCGACCCGGCCTGGGTGGAAACCTTGCGCCCCGGATGGCAGCGCGAGCGCCAGGACAATTTCAACGCGGTAATCGGCGGGCAACCGTTCGACGTCGACCTGGTCGATGATATGTGGACCAATTCGCGAAAGTACCAGTCGGTCCTGTTGACCGATGCAGGCGGGACGGGGTCGCTGGACGAAATGCTGCAACTGGCCGAAGTGGCCGACATGCAGAAAATGAACGACATTCGCGCGCGCGTCGATGCCGTGGTGAGCGACAGCACAGTCGCTGAATTGCTGAAACCGTGGTATCAACGGTATTGCAAACGGCCCACGTTCCACGACGACTATCTGACGACATTCAACCGCGACAATGTGACATTGGTCGACACCAGCACGTCGCACGGGGTCGAACGGATTACCCCCAGTGGATTGGTCGCCGGCGGCGTCGAATATCAGGTCGACTGCATCATCTTCGCGACCGGTTTCGAGATCACGACAGGTGTGAAGCGCAGCCTGTCGATGAGGATCGAAGGCGAAAGCTACGAGACGCTGGTCGATCACTGGGCCAACGGCCCCAGCACCTTTCACGGGCATTCGATGCACGGATTTCCCAACTGGTTTTTCCTGGGCAGCGGGCAGAACGGGCTGTCGGCCAATTACACCTCGATGCTGGCCGAGCAGGCGCGCCATTTCGCCTATATCATCACGCAAGTGCGCGATCGCGGCGCACTGTCGGTCCAGCCCACCGCTGCTGCGGAAGCCGAATGGGTTCAGACCATCCGAACGCTGGGCGTGATGATGGTCCAGATGCTCGAAGTCTGCACGCCGGGCTATTACAACAACGAAGGCCATATCGATACCGCGGGCGGGGGCGGGCGCGGACTGGCCGAAATCTACGCGCCGGGACTCAACGCGTTCAACGCGTTGCTTGAGGATTGGCGCAAGGAGGGCAATCTTGCCGGGTTGGAATTGGCAGGAGCGCCGCCCCCGGCCGCCCCGCCGCACACTGGAGCACAATCATGAAAGCACGTGTCGCCGGGGTCAGCATGGTCCCCTTTACCAAGCCCGGCAAAAGCGAAGACTGGGACCTGATGGGCGAAAAGGCTGCCCGTCTTGCCCTCGAAGATGCCGGCATCGGCTACGACCTGGTTCAGCAGGCCTATGTCGGCTATTGCTATGCGGATTCGACCGCCGGGCAATCTGTGCTCTACCGGGTCGGCATGACCGGCATCCCGATCGTGAACGTCAACAACAACTGTGCGACGGGATCGACCGCGCTGTTCCTCGCGCGGCAAATCGTCGAGCTTGGCGGCGCAGATTGCGTCCTGGCGGTCGGTTTCGAACAGATGGTGCCCGGTGCACTGGGCGCGGTATTTACCGATCGCAAACACGTGGCGGACCATCTGGTGCAATCGATGATCGCGGCGCAGGGGCACGATCCGTTCGCGCCCTTTGCCGCGCAGCAATTCGGCGGCGGCGGCGTCGATTATCAGAAAAAATACGGCGCAAAGGACGAAACCTTCGGCCGCATTTCGGTCAAGGCACGGCAGCATGCGGCCAACAACCCGCTGGCGTTGTTTCGCGATCCGCTGACGCTCGAGGAAGTCATGGCGTCAAAGCACCTTTATGGCCCGATCACGCGATTGCAGGCGTGCCCGCCCACATGCGGTGCCGCGGCCGCGGTCATCGTTTCGCCCGCATTCGCGGCGCGACATGGATTGAACGCCTCGGTTGAAATCGTCGGGCAGGCGATGACCACGGACCCGGAATCCAGCTTCAGCGGCAATGGAATGATGCGCGTCATCGGCTATGACATGGCGCGCGACGCAGCGCGCCAGGCCTATGAAGCGGCCGGTATCGGACCGGCGGACGCCCAGGTCGTCGAACTGCACGACTGTTTCACGTCCAACGAACTGATCACCTACGAAGCGCTCGGCCTGTGTCCCGAAGGCGGGGCCGAGCAGTTCATCATGGACGGAGACAATACCTATGGCGGCCGCTTTGTGACCAACCCTTCGGGAGGGCTGTTGTCGAAAGGGCATCCGCTGGGCGCAACCGGCCTCGCGCAATGTTACGAACTGACCCACCAGTTGCGCGGCTCGGCCGACAAGCGCCAGGTCGCAAACGCCACCCACGCGATCCAGCACAACCTCGGTCTGGGAGGCGCCTGCGTAGTGACGGTCTACGGCCGCACATGACACGGTTCGCCGAACCATCTTTCCAAAGCCTTGGCGGCAAGATCGGGATGGGGTGAGTCGTCGCTTGCCCAGGCGACCACGCCATCGGGTCGGATCAAGACTGCGCATACGTCGAACTGGCGCGGTGTGTCGCTCGAAACATAGGCGATCTTGCCGCCCCAGGGATCGGCCAGTGTACGAAGCCGCGCACAAGCATCAAATTCGAGCAACATGCCTTTTCCATCCGCCATGAGATCGCCAAGCGTCTTGCCGTTGGCCAGTGCGAAGTCGGGCGCACTACGACCGACCAGGGGATGGCTTGCGCCCAGGTCGTAACGCGCAGAAATGCCCGATACGCGTTCGGCGAAATACGTCGCGCCGTCGCGGGTATCGATCAGATCCCGGATGATCGCCTCGAGTGCACGCGAACTCGGTGTTGGCCGCATGATCGCAACTTGCGCGCGCGACCAGTCGAGGACTTGCGCGCCGACCGGATGCCGTTCGCGCTGATAGGTATCGAGCAGACCTTCCGGCGCGTCGCCCCGGATCGTGGCGGCCAGCTTCCAGCCCAGGTTTATCGCATCGCCCAAGCCCAGATTCAGGCCTTGGCCACCAAGCGGCGAGTGCACGTGCGCGGCATCGCCCGCAAGGACAACCCGCCCCTTTCGGTACGTTGTCGCCTGAAACGCACGATCCGTCCAGGTCGCGGCAATCCGCATGGCCGTGATGCTGACGTCCGCACCCGAGACCCGCTGCAATACCGCCTCGACGTGCTCGAGCGTGATCGGTTCGATCCGGTGGAAGGCGCCGCCATCGAATTCGACCATCGCGATCGTGCCGGGCGGGGTGAACGTGTACAGGCCGGTCGCCGTATAATGCCGGCCGGGTTGGAGTGTGGCGGGGTCGGCCAGGTCCACTTCGACCGAATAGCCGGTGAATTCCGGATCGGTGCCGACGAACGCGAATCCGCCCGCCTTGCGCACGGTACTGCGCCCGCCGTCGCAGCCGACCATCCAGCGGCTGCGGAACGCACGGCCGCCCGCGTGAATGGTCCCGCCTTCATCGCCTTGTTCGACATCATCGACGCCACAACCGCGCCGGATCTCGACACCCAGCGCCAAGGCACGCGCCGTCAGGACGGATTCGATATGCTCCATCGTGACGGCCATGCTGGTCATGGCCGGGCGGTGCGGGCGATACGGCCAACGGGCGGTATCGATCTTGTCCGTATAGAATTGGATGCCGGCAAAATGGCCCGCCGGCCGGCGCAGCTGTTGCAGCCAATGCGCGCTGTTCGCGACGCTTTTGCCCGCGGCATCTTTCGCCTGCTCCGGCATGGCGATCGCATCCAACATGCCGCGCCGATGGAACGCCTCGATCGTCGGCGCTGTGAGCCCGCGCATTCCGAAGGGCAGTTGCTTCAGGGACGAAAAAGGGCTCTCGGCTCGCTCCAGCACCAACACCGACACACCACCGAGCCGTAGCTCGCAGGCGAGGAACAAGCCGACGGGGCCTGCTCCTGCGATCACGACATCGTACATGGCTGCCAAATCCCTCAAGCCTTTGCCAGCGCTTCATGGAAGAAATCAACGATGGTGAGCGGCGCCCCATCGGCAAGCAGAAGCCTGAGTAGCTCGTGACCGTCCGCCGCGGCGGACGCGCCGCGCTTGAACATCACCTCCTCGTAAACGCCGAGCGCATGTTCAACATCATCGGGGTGCGCGACGATCGCTGCGGCAAGCTCGGCGCCGTCGAGCAAGGCAAGGTTTGCGCCTTCACCGGCCGGCGGCGCAAGATGCGCGGCATCGCCCAGCAATGTCACACCAGGCACGCGATCCCACCGATGCCCGGTCGGCAGGGTATGGAGCAGGCGCAATACCGGTGCGGCCTCGCCATCCGTGATCAGCGCAGTGAGCGCCGGCGACCAGTCGGCGAATTGCGCTGCAATCCGCGCCTTTGCGGCGGTGGCGTCGGCGAAGTCGATGCCGGCGAACCAATCGGCAGGGCGGTTCAGGGCGACATAGGCGTGAAGAACGCCGCCTGCCTCGCGGTGCGCCATTATCGCATGCCCGGGTGCCAGCGCCATCAACGCGCCGCTGCCGACCGCCTCGGACGCCGCCCGATGCAGCGCGTCCGCATCATGCAGATACGTCTCGACAAACGCGGTGCCGACATAAGTCGGTATCGTATCCGATAGCAGCGACCGGACCTTTGACCAAGCACCATCCGCGCCGACCAGCAGGTCGCTGATCGCCGCCGAACCATCGGCGAAGGTCAGGCGATGCCGGCCATCGCCGAGGACCGCGATGGTATGCAGTTTCTTGTCCCATTGGACGGTGCCCGCAGGCAACGAATCCAGGAGAATCCTGCGCAAGTCGCCGCGGAGCACTTCGGGCCGCCCGCCGGTGCCGTCATCGCCCTGTTCGAATACGACCGTGCCATGCCGATCGAGCACACGCATGGCTTCGCCGCCCTCATGGATGATGGCGCGGAATGCGTCGGTGAGTCCCGCAGCAGCAAGCGCGACCTGTCCATCATGCGCGTGGATATCGAGCTGGCCGCCCTGCGTGCGAGCCTCTTTGGAAAAATCAGCCTCGAAAATTGTCGCGGGGAGGCCGTGACAATGAAGGACACTAGCAAGAACAAGCCCGCCAAGGCCGGCCCCGACGATAGTGACGTGGATCAAGGCTTGCCCTTTCCGGCCTATGTTGGAACGGCGTTCCATTAAACACTATTGGAACATCGTTCCAATGATGTCAAGATGACCCCATGAAAACCGATGCCCCGCGTGCCGAACGGCGAACGACTGCGCTCTCGAAAGACGCGATCGTCGCGGCGGCGATCGCAATTCTCGATCACCAGGGCGAAGCGGCGCTCACCTTTCGTGCGCTTGCCGGCCGGTTGAAGACCGGAAGCGGCGCGCTCTACTGGCATGTTGCCGACAAGCAGGAAGTGCTTGCCGCGGTGACGGACGAGATCATTGCCCGGATCGCGACGTCGCAAAGCGCCGGCGAGGCGCCCCAGGATGCGATCCGCGCTTTCGCCCTGGGGGTCTTTGACGCAATAGACACACACCCATGGGTGGGAGGCCAATTATCCCGCAATCCATGGCAACCTGCGGTACTGCGCATCCTGGAAGCAGTCGGCAGGCAGGTTCAGGCGATCGGAATCCCCAAACCCATGCAATTCAACGTCGCTACCGCGATCATGAGCTTCATTCTCGGGCTCGCGGGACAATATGCGCTGGGTGCAAGCATGTTCGAGGGCGCTTTGGATCGGACAGCGGCTTTGGGGGCGATCGCTGCGAATTGGGCGAAACTCGATCCCGAAGAGCATCCATTCGTCCGATACCTCGCGACGCAATTGCCCCAGCATGATGATCGCGAGCAGTTTTTAGCCGGGATCAATCTCATCCTCGCCGGGGTCGGAACACTGCGCGAAAGGGCGAACAGAACATAAGGCCCGTCAGGATAGTCGTCTTGATCATCCGCTTGACCGCCACGAAACGCGCATCCTGACTGGAACCCCCTCGCTCGCGGTCGCGTAGCGCGCGCGTCCTGCAGCGTGATCTGCTGTCAGAAGATTTCCGTCAGATTAACCCCTGCAGAGCCCACAGAGGAAGATTTGATTTGCCATGCGGACTTGGTAGGAAATTTCCGCAGAACTGGGCGGAGGTGAAAGTCCGTACAAAACACGTGACAATTTATCACCTAGCAAAAGGCCAAGGAATTGGCCTGCCGCCAGTTCAGGGTCATCGCAAACAATTTCACCGACGGCAGCGAACCGTTCCAGTGCGGTGCAAACTTCTTCAAGCAAGGTGTTCGGGCCTGCACTGAAAAAGGCCTCTGCCAAATCAGGAAAATGTGCTCCCTCACTTCCGATCAGGCGTAGCGCATCAAGTGCCGCACGGCCATAAACAACGCCAAGGTAACGCGTGCCGAAATCGAGCAGGAAGTAATTAAGATCGTTTTCACAAGTAATGCGATATTTTTTCAAAGGGAAAAATGCAATTTCGCAAAGACTTTTTATAACCTCTAAAAAAAGAAGCTCCTTGGATGGGAAATATTTATATAAAGTAGACTTTGATCCGCCAACGGTATGGGCAATACTAGCCATAGAGGTAAGCGCGTAGCCATATTTGCCAAAAACCTCTGATGCGACGGCGATAATCTGTTCGCGTCGGACGTCGGGGGTTTTCCGTGAGATGCCGGTATGAATGGTCATTGCAGATCACTTTGAAATTCGTCGGGGTCCGAGGGCCTGATTGAACTGAGTTCCGCCAGCTCAAATCAAGAAGCAGACTATCTGAACCTTGACTCTGCTCAACCCGGGCGGGGTGAGGGGGCTGCCGACCACCCTTCGTCCAGCGCGATCATCAGAGCGTGATGAGAAAAAGTGGGAACCGGCTTTTCGCAATAAATCACGCGAAAACAAAGAACCTGGAGCTTGATGCGTTTTCGATTAACGCATCAAGCTCTAGTGAGCGTCAGGCGGTCCCCGCCAGGTCAATGGATGCTTCAGCTGCAGTTTCGGTGATCGAAAATTCCCCGACGCGCAAGCTGCCAAAATTGCGCAGGCAGGCGATCGTCAGCACAATGCAGGCGATGCCGCCGACCAGCAACAGGGCGGCCGGTGCAAACGGCAGTTTGTTCATCGCGACGTGCAAGCCAAGCAACAAGCCGCCAACCAACGGTGCCGCCAAGGCGCCCAGCCGCCCCGCTGCCTGCGTCCAACCGGTGCCCACCGAACGGATCGCGGTCGGGTAAATCAGGCCAAGCATCGCGGTCAGGCCACACTGGATGCCGGTGACGCAAAAACCCGCCCCGGCGATCACCATCGCGTGCTGTCCGGGCGACAAATTGGTTGAAGCCATCAATGCGACCAGAGGGCTGCCGATCAGGAACATCGCCACGAGCGGTACAACGCCCAAGCGATCGATAATGAACACCAGCAGGATGCCCGCGCCCAGACCACCGATCGCGAACAGCGACGCGGTGCCACCTGCTGACGCGGTACTGGCGCCACCGGCCTGGAGCAATGTCGGCAACCATGTCAGCGAGAAGAAATTCGCCATCTGGTTGGTCGCCTGACAGGTCCACATCATCGGAGTGACAAGCGCCAGTGCGCCGGCAAACAGCGGACGCATCGATCCGCGCCGCCCTGGCGCGACCGGCGTTGGCATGAAGCGATGGCCCTCGTCGATCACCAGGTCGGGCCGCAGCCGCCGCGCCAGGTGCAACGCCTGCGCTTCACGCCCGCCGCGCTCCACAAGAAACTTTATGCTTTCGGGCAGCACCAGTGCCACGGTCAGCGCGACCAGCAACTGCGCGGTACTGGCGACCACCAGGATCGCTTGCCAACCGAAGGTTGGCACCAGTTCCCTGGCAACCAGCCCGGGCGTAGCGATGCCGATCACGACCCCCAGACTGGCGATGACGAGGACACGACCGCGAATGGGTCTGGGTGTAATTTCTGCGATCAGCGCGGCAGCGTTAGGAAACACGCCTCCGACCATGAGCCCCACAAAAAAGCGCAGAGCCATAAGGTCGCCGGTCCCCCGCACCTGGGTAATCATCAGATCGCACAGCGCGATTGTTACCAGCCCGATGATGACCATTGGCTTGCGGCCAATGCGGTCGCCCATCAGGCCCAACAGCGGACCGCCAATCATCATGCCGATAATGCCGACCGAAAAAGCCGGGACAAGGGCTGCCGGCGCCAGGTGCCATTGCTTCAGCAACTCGGGCGCGATGTAACCCAGCGATGCCAGGTCGTATCCGTCGCTGGCCATGGCCAGCGTGACAATGACAATGAATAGCAACGAGGTCGGACGGAGCCGCTGTCCGTCGACCAGCGCGTTCATATCAAGGTGGGATGCCCCGGTCATATCATCTCCATGTGATCGCCCGCGTCGCATCTGCACGAGCTTTGTTCCGTTGCGCCGCACAGGCGCGAAAGAAGGTTCGGCCTCCTTACCATTTCTGACAGACGGTGCAAGCACAGCCAAAGGTTTGGCCAGGGCCGTCAGCAACGCCCGCCTTGACCGTGCGGCATATCTTTGGGCAGCAATTCGTCCGGTGCAGACCATGGTCTGGCCGTTCTTTCGAGCATGGCGGGCAGGGGCCAAGGAATAGCCGTTCGCGCGGCTCGCGAAGCCAGCGTACATTGTGCCGGTAATGATGGAATTGCATGTACCGCTGTCCAGCCCATCTATTTTGGGGTTTCGGCTGCGGATTGAAAAGGAACGCAATATAATCCGTAATATGTCGCTGGATAACAGGTGCCGTCATGACTCTTCTTTCAAGAGATCATTTCCGGCTTTCGGCAGGACCCGGACCCCGCCTCATGGCTGATATCGCGCAGACATCGTCGGCGGAAAAACAATATCCCCCGGCGCGAGCGGAATTGGCGCAAACGCCACCATCCAAATGCGTGCATTAACCGCATTTGTGCGTAATCGGGGACTATTGATCATGCGCAGGAAACTCATGCTGCTGATTGGCTTCGCCGGGCCTGCTGCCGTTGCTGTTGCACAACCCGCGCCGCGATTCCAGGTTCCCTCCACCGTCTCACCCGAAACAGCCAAGGAACTGACAGCGCTCTACGCCGGCGCGTCGCGGCGACCGCAACTGCCCAAACCGAATTCGCTCAAGGATTGGGACGATCAAAGGGCAGCGGTCGACAGGTTCATGACTCCTGCTTCCAACGCCATTGTCACCAAACTCGGCGCGAGCGTTCGGGACGATCGCATCGGCGATGTTCCGGTCGTCGTCATCCGGCCGGCCGGGTACAAGCCGACTGGTCGCACGCTGATCTATCTGCATGGTGGCGGTTACACGCTCTTCTCCGCGCATACGCGACAGGGGCCACCGGCGCTGGTTGCTGCCGCGACGGGCGACGAGGTGATTTCGGTCGACTATTCGGTCGCGCCCCGTGGAAACTGGAAAACCGTCACCGATCAGGTACTTTCGGTCTGGAAGGCGCTGCTCGCCAAAGGGCGCCCGCCCGCGAGCGTCGGCATGTTCGGCGATTCCGCCGGCGGCGGCCTGGCGGCGGGGGCGGTGTTCAAGATGCGCGACCAGGGTCTGCCATTGCCCGGCGCGCTCTACCTGATGTCGCCGTGGTCCGACATCGAGGACATCGGCGATAGCTATGATACAATTGCGAGCGTCGATCCAGTGCTCGATCTTGCCAGTTCGCGCTGGAATGCGAACGCCTATGTCGATCCCGCCGACCAGCGCAATCCCTATGTCTCCCCCGTCTATGGCGACTACACCAAGCCTTTTCCGCCGACTTTGATTCAGGGCGGCACGCGCGAAATGTTCCTCAGCAACTTCGTGCGGGAATATCAGGCGATTCGCAGCGGCGACCACGAGGCGGTGCTCGATCTTTACGAAGGCATGCCGCACGTCTTTCAGGGTTCGCTCCCCAACACGCAGGAGACGCGTACCGCGATCGCCCGGGCCGCAGCTTTTTTCGCCCGGCACCTCCGCGCCAGGTGATGCCGGATTTGTACCGCCCGCAATTCAGAACGTTCTGGACAGGGTAAGGCGTGCCGATCGCGGCTCCAGCGGGTGCAGCTGAAAATCGCTGAACCCGTGCGCGGGCTCCCCGGGCAGCCGCGACTGGTAGTAATAATCCGCGGCATTATCCTGCGAATTGAACAGATTGAATATGGAAACCTGCCCGTGCCAGCCGCTCCCGAATTGGTATCCGACGTCGATGTTCCATTCGGAATAGCCACCGTCGCGCGCCAATACGCCCGACTGGAACGGGTAAGGTTGATCGTTGGTCAGCAAGCCGCCGTCGACGAGGGCATGGGTGCCCAGCCGGCGCCACTGCAACGCCCCGGACCAGGGCCCGAGATTGTGCACGAGCAGGCCGGCCGAATAGATGAAATTGGGCGCATCGGCGATAAAGTCGCCGGGATTGTCCGGACTGCCGATGCCGGCGCACGGGCCTCTTGCAGAGCCGGTCGGCGGGCAGCGGTAGCGCGGCCTGGCGAACGCCAGGTCGGTGTTGGCTTCCAGCCAGCGATAGGGATGGTATTGCGCCGAGACCTCGATACCCCGGCGCCGGCTCGGGCCGCTGGAATCGTCGGAACCGACGTCGGCATTGTAGCTGAGCTCCGAGCTGAAATCCTGCTGGAACACCGCGATGTCGAGGTTGACGCGCGGGACGATGTCCGTGCGCATGCCGACTTCGAGGCCGGTGGTCCGGGACAGCAGCGGCGATTCGCTGGTGTTCTGCCCCGCGGCGAAGCCGAACACCCCGCGGACGTCGTTGGAATGGAAGCCGACGCCGTAGCTGAAATAGACCTCGGTCTTGCGCCAGGGGCCCAGTGCCGCATCGATCTTGGGCTGGGCCAGCCATTGTCCGCCCACAGCATGCGCCGGCGCGATCGCCTGGTCATTCGCGTCGGGCGCGCGCGCGGTATTGCGGTCGTCGGCATGCTCGTAATCGGCGCGGAGGCCGAAAGTCGTGCGCAGCCACGAAGTCCAGTGGATGGTTTCCTGCAAATAAGGCGAAATTACCGTCAGATGCACCGCGTCGGCCGTGCAGTTGCCGCGCGTTGCCGCGTAGCGAATGGTGTCGCCGCCGGTGTAGACCGGGCTGCCGGGGACGTAGGCTGCGGGGTCGTCGCGCTCTTGGAAACAGGTCCCAAGGACTGTGCTCGAATGCCAGGTGTGCTTGCGGTCGACCGAGGCATCGTCATGGCGCGCCTGCAGGCCGGCGACCGTTTCGGTGGCAAAGGCCGCGATTGTCGCGTTGATCGTATAGGCCGCGGCGAGCCCCAGGGTCGTGCGGGTTTCGTCCTGCTCTTCCTGATCGCCGTTGATGCCGTCGTCGAGATAATGGGTGAAGTCGTTGAACAGGGTCATCGTCGAAGCGATGCCGTAAGCGCTGACCGACAGTTGCCCCGGACCCACCTGTTTGCCGAAGTGCGCGGACAGGCTGTACCGTTGCGACTTGCTGCGGTCGGAGGGATCGAGCGTGCCGAAGCGACCGATCAGCCCTTCGGACACCGCGCGCGCGGGCTGGTCGGTGAGCAGGCCGCCTGCGCTCGCATAGGCCATGCCGGTAAGCGTGAAGCCATCGAACGCGCTGCCACGGCTGTAGCGGACGATGGCGTTGACTTTCCTGAAATCCTGCCCCGGCTGCCACGGCCCGTCGTAGTGACCGAGATCGGCTGCGATCATCACTTGCCGGTCGTTGGCGACATGGATCGTACCAGCGCCGAACAGATCCTGATAGCCGTCGCTGCCGACGCTCGCTGCGGTCTGGAGCGGGAGATTGTCGACGAGATGCGTATGCGCCGAGGCAACCGCCCCGAAATCGCCGATCTGCGCATAGTAGGGGCCTTTGGTGTAGTCGATGCCCGAGACGACCTGCGGCATCAGGAAGTTGAGGTCGGAATAGCCCTGGCCGTGCGCATTGGTCGGTCGATTGACCGGCATGTCGTCGATGAAGCTGGCGAAATCGGTGCCGTGATCGAGATTGTAGCCGCGAATGAGGTATTGCTGCGCTTTGCCTTCGCCCGAATGGATCGTGACCACCAGGCCCGGGATGCTTTCGAACACCTGGCTCGCGCGATAGACCGGCCGCAGCGTCACTTCTGCCTGCGTGATCGTGCCCTGGCTGGCGGTTTCCGCTTTGCCGAGCAGATCCGCGCGCGACGCGGTCACAAGGATCTCGTTGCGCCCATCGTCCGCCGGGGCTGCGCCTGCGGGGGCTTCGTCGGCACCGGTCGCGGCGATGGCGGGCAGGGCAGGGATTGCAAGCAGAGCCGCGGACAACGCGGAGAGACAGCATTTCAAGACATTCTCCCGTGATTTCGTCACGCGTAGAAAGCCCGGCCGGGCGTGTTAAGTTTTTTACGGTTGCCGCGATGTTACATCCGACGTTACACGGAATGCGAGGCTGGTTCCTGCGTGTTTGCGCCAATGGGCCAAGCCGGCGCGGTGGGCAACGACGATGACAACCGATGGGGCTGACGACAGGGCGCTGGCGCTTCGGCAGCAGGTCGAAACCATCCTCGCGGCTGAGGGGCTTGGTCGTTCGCCCACGCTTGAGCGGCTGTTGCGGTTTCTGTTGGCGAGCGCCATGGAGGCGCGCGCGCCGAAGGAAGTGGAGATCGCCGGGGCGGTGTTGTCCCGCTTGCCCGACGCGCGTGAGGCCGATGCGTCGGCGCGGGTCTATATTCATCGTCTGCGCCGCAAGCTGGACGATTTCTATGCCGGGCAGGGGCGCGATCAGGCGTGGCGGCTCATCCTGCCCAAGGGCAGCTATCTGCTGGGTGTGGAGCGCATTGTCCGCCGGGACGAGCAAGCGCTAGTCTCCGGGGACGAGCCCGAACCCGCGCACGAACGTGAAATCCGCGCGGGCTCCGGTCAGGCCGCAAGCGCATGGTGGAAACGTGCCCTGCTGGCGGCGCTCGTCGTCGGCGCGGCATTGACCGGCTGGGCGATCGGAACCTGGGATCGCGATCCAGGACAATTGGAAGTGGTGCGGCGCTCGGCTGTCTGGAGCCCCGTGCTCACGGGCGATCACGGTGTTGCCCTTGTGCTGGGTGACTATTACATCTTCGGCGAGCGCGACAAGCAGGGCAACGTCAGCCGGCTCATCCGGAAATTCGACGTGAATTCGGCCGGAGACCTGGACCGGCTCAAGATGATGGAACCGGCTTCGAACGGCCGCTACGCAAATCTGGGGCTTGCCTATTTGCCGGTGGGGGCGGGGGCGGCCTTGCGCGCCGTTTCACCCGTGCTGGGAGCGGCCAGGCGCGGCCTGACCGTGACCACCGTGTCGCAATTGAGCGCGCAAACGATGCAAAATGCGTCGCTTGTCTATCTTGGCTATATCAGTGGCCTTGGCGTGCTGCGCGCGCCGATGTTCGACGGGTCCCGCTTTGCCGTCGGCAGCAGTTTCGACGAGATCGTCGACCAGCGCACCGGAAAACACTATCTGGCGAGCAGTCACCTCGAGGAAAGCGATGTCCCGGGCGAGGACTATGCGCTGATCAGCGCGTTCAGGGGAGTGCTCGGCAACCGGATCATCATCATCGCCGGGACGCGCGATGCGGCCCTGATGCAGGCCGCGCAGTTCGTCACCGAACCGGCAACGCTGGCGCGATTGCACAGCGTGGCCGAAGGGGGACGTGCCTTCGAAGTGCTGCTGGGCATTTCGGCGCTGCGCAATGTCGGCCTTGCCGCCAGAATCGTGGCCATTTCGCAGCGGAGCAACCCGAGCTGGCAGGAAAACGCCGCCAATCGCTTTCCGGACAGCTTTCCCTCGTCCTTGGAGCAATAACTTTGCCCGGTCGCACGGGTACGATGACGAACCGGCATCACCGGCGGTGGCCGGCTATCTATGAGTGCACCTCCGGTCATCATACCGCACGATCGAACGGGGCTTTCCGGTCACCCGATCGCGCGGATATCGCGCGGGCGGTCGTCCGGAAAACGACAGCACCGGACGGCTTGCCGATCCAGGTCGCCGGTTGAGGAGAGTGGCATGCGCATGAAATCGCGGATCAAATCCACCGTTATGGGCATTGCGCTCATTATACCGGGCGCAGCCGTCGCGCAGGAGAATCCCGGAACCCCGCCGGAATTGACGGTCAAGCCTGTCGGCGGCGGCGCCTATGAAGTCCTGGGGGGGCGCGCCAATACCGGCTTCATCATCGGCAGCACCGGGGTCATCGTGATCGACGCCCAGATGAGCCGGGATGCGGCGCAGCAGGAACTGGCGGCGATTGGCAAACTGACCAGCAAGCCGGTTACCACGCTGATCCTCACCCACGCCGATCCCGACCATGCCGGCGGGGTCCCCTTCTATCCGACCGGCACCAAAGTGATCGAGCAGGAAAACGCGTGGAGCGAGGAAGTGGCCTCGGCCAACGATCCAGCCGCCGGTCCGCTGGGACCGGTTTACAAGCAGGTCGTGGCGCACAAGCCGTGGAAGACGATCGGCAGTACCGAGGCTCTCACGATCGACGGGGTGCGCATGGAACTGGCGTATGTCGCGCCGGCGCACACCAGCGGCGATCTGATCGTGTATCTGCCAGCCGACAGAGTCGTTTATGCCGGCGACGTGATCACGACCAATCTGGGCCGTTATCCGGTGATCCATCTGGGCGGTTCCTCACTCGGCTGGATCGCCACGATGAAAGCGATCCTGGCGCTGAATGCAACGACGTATGTCGGCGGCCACGGCGCTATCGAGACCCGGGCGCAATTGCAAACGCGCGTGCGCGATGCCGAAGAACGACGGGCGGCGGTCAAAGCGCTGGTCGAGCAGGGCAAGACCGCAGCCGAAGTCGAAGCCGCGCTGCCCGATTCCGGCGCCAGCCCGATGTTCCTCACCTTCACCCGCACGGTCTACGACGAATTAACCAAAGGTTATCCCGTCGCCAATCCGCCGTGGCTGAACCTGGTCCATCGCTGAGCCTTACGCCTGTCAGTTGGCGGCCGCCCGAGCGGCGACGGCCGGTAACCCGCCTTGATTTTTCTACCGACCGGTGACTTGGGCGAACAGGCCGTCTTGCGGCCAGGTGTTGCCGCGCCAGGCGACGTGCTGATCGGGGCGGATCAGCACGAGCGGCGCACCATACATCCCTCGCACCGACGCATCGGCGATGGGCAAAATCTTGAGCGGCGTGCCGGTCGCGGCGGAATCGCGCAGTGCCGGCTCCGGGTCGGCCTGTTCGTCGAGCACGAGCAACGTGAAGCCTTCGCCGAACAAATCGTAGAGCGACACCGTATCGTCCATCCAGTGATGCGGCGCCAGACAGCCTGGAGTCGCACTCGGCACGTAATCGCGCGATCGCGTCCACGTCCTGGCCGTGCCGTCGTCGACAATAACGGGCGAGTCGCGGTAGCAATAGCCCAGCACGACGCCGAGCGCGTAAAACTCGGGGCTCTTCGCCGCAATGATGGCTTCGCGCGCCTGCTCGCGTGCGGATTGGCCGGCCGGCGAATCGTCTTCCATGCCCGGTTGGTACAACGCGTTGGGTGAGGCGGCGTGGTTCGCCTCGGATTCATCGAGAACGAATTCATGCGCAGGGCGTCGTTCGATCTCGTAACTGTCGAGCAGGGTGTCACCACCCCACCCTTGCATGACCGCGGCAATTTTCCAGCCCAGATCGACTGCATCGGCAATGCCCATGTTCATGCCGAACCCACCGAAAGGGGGGTGCAAATGGCAGGCATCGCCGGCCAGCAGAACGCGCCCCCGCCGATAGCGGTCGGCAAGGAACCTGCTGGCGACCCATTCATCCGAACTCATGATTTCGTAGGGCAGGTCGATACCGGTCGAACGCCTGATCGCATCGATCGCCTGGGCCTCGGTGTACGTCACGCCGGGGGCGAGTCCGGTCGGCATGAAGTACCATAGGTCGCCCTGGTCCATGGGCCCGATCAGGCTGGGAACGTCGTCGTTGATCTGGCAATACATGATGCCGGGGCCATGCGGATGCGCCTCAGCCAGACCGGGTGCGCGAAAGATCGTGTTGTAATTGCGCGACAGGCCATAGGTGCCGATCATGGTTGCGCCGATCGCGTCGCGAACGGCACTGCGCGCCCCGTCTGCGCCGATCAGATAGGCCGCACGGATTGTCTCGTGCGCGCCGCTGACGACATCGCGAATTTGTATCACGAGGCCGCTTTTGGTCTCTTCGTACCCGATGAATTCGGCGCCATAGCGCAGCTCGACACCGGGCAGTGCCAGTGCGTGGTCCCGCAAGACCGCCTCCAGCTTGTACTGCGGGATCCATTGGCCGTGTTCGGAATAGCGATCGTCACGCGCGCTGCCGCATTGCAGCGCGTATTCGAACCGGTGGATCAGCTTGCCCCCCAGGCGTGTGACGTACAGCACGTGCGAAGGATAATCGACGCCGAACGGGGACGCGGCGGCCAGCTTTTCGGCTATGCCCCACCGACGCAGATGTTCGCGCGTGCGCGTATGCGTGGTTTTGGCGCGCGGGGCGTAGCCGGCGCGTTCGCTGCGTTCAAGGATCGTGCATTCGATCCCGCGCGTCCCCAATTCGATTGCTGCAGCCAGGCCCGATGGCCCCGATCCGACAATTACCACGCGCTGCTCAGTCATCCGCTCGTCCTGTGTGTACCGTTCATCCCGCCTAGCAAAGCAGCACGCCTTTGCCGGGATATCGCTTGTGCGGCAGCGATGCGTGTTCGACATCGAAATGGCAAAGCCGCAGCGGGCAGGCCGGTCACCGGCGCAAGCTCGGTCCTCGTGCATCGCGCGGCATTTTCCTGCCGCGTTCGGCGACGATGACCGCAATGCATCAGGACAGGCGATTTGTGATCTGGAAGTCGCTGGTGCGGGGCTGTAATCCCCGTGACATATCGTTGCCGGCGCAAGGCCGGGCGCGATCGGAGGAAAGGATGTCCACTCTTGACTCGGTGAGCGCATGGTTGGCGGCAACACCTCTCAGCGTAGCGATTTCCGGCAGCAGCTGGCTGGTCCCGACACTGCAAAGCATCCATATTCTGGCAGTATCGATCGTCATGGCTTCGATCGCGATGCTTGATCTTCGCCTTGCCGGATTTCTGGGGCGCGAGCAGTCGCTGCGGGTCCTGACACTGCGGTTTTATCCCTGGATATGGGGCGCGCTGGCCGTGCTGGTGACGACAGGGTTCTTCCAGATCATGGCCGAGCCCTCGCGCGAACTGCTCAACTGGATATTCTGGACAAAAATGGGCCTGATCGTCGGCGCTGTGCTGGTCACGGCACCCGTGCGCCGGCTGCTCGAAGATTGCCGGTACCGCGACCTGCCTGCGCAGAAAAAGGCGATTGTCCGAACCTGCGCCCTGCTTTCGCTCCTCCTGTGGACTGCGGTCCTCGTTTGCGGACGCTGGATCGCCTATGCCGGCGGCCGGGTCTGACCGGCGCATGCAACAAAGGAATATGACCCGATGACCGTCCTCGACGTGTGCAGGTGGCTGGAGGCAACGCCGCTGGCCACTGCGATCACCGAATCCGACTGGATGTTTCCTACAATCGAAACCGTGCACGTCCTTGCGTTGAGCCTGGTGGTCGGCTCGATCGCAATGCTCGATCTGCGTATGATTGGCGTGTCGAACCGGTCGATGACCGTGGTTCGCCTATCCGAAGAGACGCTACCGTGGACCTGGGGTGCATTCGTCGTGGCGGCGATTTCGGGATCACTGCTGTTCGTGTCGGCGGCGACCAAATATTACGCCAATATTCCGCTCCGCATCAAATTCGTGCTGATGGCCTGCGCCGGGATCAACATGGCTGTGTTTCACTTTACCGCTTTCCGCGCCGTTCATTCCTGGAACACGTCTCTCCCTACTCCGCGGGCTGCAAAAGTTGCAGGCGGGTTGTCGCTGATCTTCTGGATGGGCGTGGTCTTTGCCGGTCGCTGGGCCGGGTTCGTTTGAGCGACGCGGACGCGATCAGAGCGCCGGCGGCTATTCGCCTGGCAATTCAGACTAGCTGCATCCTTACGAAAAGTGGCCGCCATCCGTGAAGATGGCGGCCGCAAATCCGTATCGCGCGAGGTTTCCTGTGCTTAGCGCAGGCGGATCGTATCGACGTCGCGTGGACCGCTGGAAGGACGGCGCTTCAAAGCAGTTTCGTCTTCGCCCGCTTCGAGGCGGCGTAATATTTCGTCCGGATCGAAGTCGACGCCGATCGGGTTGATCGAGAACGCGTCGGTGGCCATGAATTCGCCGGATTCTTCAACCGTATCGTAATTGTCGACCTGCAATTCGACCTGGTTTCCGTCAGGGTCGGTGTAATAGATCGAAGTCGTCGGGCCATGGTTGATCGGCCAGGTTGGCTCGATCCCGAGGTCACGCAGGCGCACATAGTTGCCGAGCAGATCCTTGAGGCTGGCATACGTGAACGCGAAATGATGGACGCCGACGATACCGCTCGGCTGGGGGCCAAGATTCGGAATGCTGACGAAAGCAATGCGGTGATGCTCGTCATCATACGCCAGAAAGGCGATATTTTCGCTTTCATGGGATACCTTGGCGTTTAGCACGACTTTGTACCACGCCATCAGCTCCGGCATGCGCGAGGTGCGCAATACGACATGCGCGAGCTTGATCGGAGACACGATGCCCGTCTCCTTTGCTTCCGGCTTCAGCGTGGTCGACGCATCGGTAGTTGCGGTAGCCATAAAATTCTCCTCGGTGCCGCTGGGCCTATGATACCCGATGGTTTATCCTGACGCCTGATCCGGCAATCGGCGAGATTGCAGAACATCGTGCCCGATGCCCGATCGGCATAGGCCGCGCCCGAACCCGATCGCATGACCGTCCGTCTGCTGGTATCGTCGCGCAATCCGCTCCGCGCAGAAATAGCTCAGTAATGCAGGCAATTGGCCGGCTGGCCTTCGAGCCATAGGCTCATCCGCTGCCACAGCGCGTCGATTTCCGGTCCGCGCGTGCCGGGCATTTTCTCATAGACATCCATCCCCTGGCGAACCTGCAGGTATGCGAGGTGGCGGTAACCTTCGGGAAAGCGCGCGAGCAATGCCGGATCAAGTTCCAGGCGCACGGCCGGATCGACCGGGGTCATGCGATCGAGTTCGTAGACCGGTTGGCGCAACATGATGCTCCAGCGGCCATCTTCCCTGATCATCGCATCGACCATGCGGCCCTTGCAGCATACATCCACCAGCACGCCATCGACATCGGCCCGCTGGGTGATTTCCATCTTGCTCTGGACTACCGCCCGGTTACCGACGAGTTCGATGCTGGTCCCGCCCGAAGTGTGCAGGACCTTCAGGCCGTTTTCGAATCCCTTCCGGCTGCGCGCGATGAAATCCGCGGCGGAAGCCTGGAACCAGGTCGTCATCATCCAGCCGTCCGCGTGCCACAAGGTCGCGAATTTCTCCCAATCCCCCGCGTCGCGCCAGATTACCCAGTTCTCGACCACGTCGCGAATGGCGGTCTTGTCCAGCAGCGGCTGCATCTCGGTCATTAAACAAAAATCCTGTCGATAGTCCTGCCAACCTTGGCCTAGATTTTGGTGCGAAACAGACGCCATTGCATCCGGCGTGATAGGCTCTAAGTATCAGCCAGCGCCCTGCAGAGCTGCCTTCAATCGGCAGTCGGATGTGCGCGGAGGAGCCATTACCTTATGAAACTCAATCAGTTGCGGCATGTAGTTGCGGTCGCCGATCGCGGTAGCCTGCGCAGCGCGGCACGATTTCTGGGCATCTCGCAGCCATCGATCACCCGCAGCATCCAGGAGCTTGAGGCAGAACTCGGTCTGCAACTGTTCGAACGCAACCGGGCGGGTATCGTGCCCACCGCGGCGGGCCTCGTGTTTCTGCGCCGCGCCCAGGCGATGGAAGCCGAATTCGAGCGCACTTTGCACGAAATGGCGCAGATCAAGGGGGACGATACCGGCTCGGTTTCCATCGGCATGTCCACCGCCGCGCAATTGGCGATCCTGCCCAAGATCATCACCCCATTTCGTCGTCGCTATCCCAAAGTCTGGCTTTCGGTGACCGAAGGCTTGTTTCCCCAGCTCGAGCACGACATTCGCGACGGCATCATCGACATTTACGTAGGGCCGGTGCTGGCCGACGTGAGCGACGGCTCGCTGATCGTGAACAAGCTGTTCGCGCACCGCCGTATCGTCGTTGCCCGCGCCGGCCATCCGCTCGCCAAGGCCAGGTCGATCCAGGAATTGTGCGATGCGTCGTGGATCACGACCCAGGTCATGGCCGAAAGCGAAAAGGAAGTGCGCACGGTTTATGCGGAAGCCGGACTGCCCCCGCCCAACATCGTCGGGCAAGCGAAATCGGGCCTGACGATCGTTTCGATGGTCGCGTTCAGCGATCTTCTGGCTCCGCTGCCGGAATCCTGGCGCCAGGTGCTTAGTAGCATGCCGATCATCACCGAAGTGCCGATCGCCGAAATCACGTATGCTCCCGACATATGTTCCGTGCGGCGGACCCATTTGCCGCTCACCCCGGCGGCGCAATACATGAATGACCTGATCGACAAGGCCGCGGCGAATTATGTCAGGGAAATGGTCGCCGCAACGCCCGGCAGAAACGCGCAGCGCACGCCCTGACGCGCTAGAGGCTGATGCGTTTAATCTGAAACGCATCAGCCTCTAGAGTCTTTGTTTTTGTCTGATTTATTTCGAAAAACCGGGTTCCGCTCTTTCGCGTCACGCTCTATCCGAGCTGCAGGGATTTGCCCGAAGCGGCATGGTGCAGCGCGCGGATGAACTGTTCGAAGCTGGTCGGCTCGCGTTCCAGCAGCCAAGTCAGCACGTTCGGATTGCCCAGGAAATCGTTGCTGCTGTAACGCGCCCGCAGCGATCGGCTGACGCTGGCCTCGTGCGGAATCTGGCTAAGGTCGCGATCGCCGTAGAGGCCCCGCAGATACGTATCGGCGTCGACTTCCTCCACGCGCATGGCATGCCCCGTCACGCGTGCAATGGTCGCGCCCATGTCGTGGGCGGTGTAACGGCCCTGACCGACCAACTGGTATGTGGCCATGGCGTGGCGGGCACTGTCGAGCAACACCATCGCGGCAACGTCAGTCACATCGTTGAGGTCGACCAGCGACTGCAACCGATCGAGTGACCAGCCGGCCCGCAGCACACCCGAAGCAATCGCCGGCCCGAACCGACGCGGCGCCATGTAGATCGCGGGTTGCAGGATCGTGTATTCAAGGCCCGAGGAAATCAGGTGTTCCTCGATGTCGCGCTTGATCTTGTGCTGCACCAGGTCGGTCAGCACGGGATGCAGCACCGAGCTGAACACGAAATGCGCCACCCCTGCGGACGCCGCCGCATCGATCCATGCTATGCCGATTTCGCGCTCAAGCGGTTGGATCCCCGGGCAGACGTGATAGACTTTGGTGATCCCTTCGATCGCCTGCGCGACGATGGCGGGATCGGCAAGATCGCCGACGATCACGTCCACACCCATGGCCCGCAACGCTGCGGCCGATTTTTCGGTGCGCACGCACGCTCGGACGTTTTGGTTTGCCTGCAACAGCTTCGGGACGAGCAGTCTGCCTTGCTGGCCGTTGGCCGCATTCACGAGGATCATTCCGGTCTCCGACAATCGGCGCCGGGTTGGCGCGATGGAATACCCTCTCGGCTTACCAAACGGCCGGGCAGGGCCAAGATACCGGTTCGGGGTGCGTGATAGGCTGACCTGCTCGCCTGTCAGGCCGGCAAAGCCGAATTGACGGGCAGCGATAGTCGTCCGGTATCAATGACGACCACGATCCATCGCCAAGGGCTGCCGACGCTGTGGCAGCATGGCAAAAAACCCGCTCAAAAGGAATCACAATGAAGCTTGTTCGTTATCGCGATGGTGGGGACGTTGCACTGGGAGTGGTCAAAGGCGACGGCATCGTACCGCTGGCCGCATTGGGCTGCGCTTTCCCGACCATGCTGGCGCTGATCGAAGCCGGGCCGGCAGCGCTTGCCGAAATCCGCGGCGGCCTCGATAACGCCACCGCAAAAATCGCGCTCGCCGACGCCACGCTGCTTGCCCCGGTCGAAAGGCCGGGAAAATATCTCGCGATCGGCATGAATTACGGCAAGCACGTGGAAGAGGCGGACAAGCTTGGCGTGACGCGTTCTGCCCATCAGGTGTGGTTTAACAAGCAGACCACCTGCCTGTCGGGCCCGTTCGACGACATCGTGCCGGGTAATACCCAAAAGCTCGATTACGAAGTCGAACTGGGGGTTGTGATCGGCAGACCGGCCAAGAACGTGGCCGAAGCGGATGCGGCAAGTTATGTGTTCGGGTATGTCGTTGCCAACGACGTATCGGCCCGCGATTACCAGTTTCATTCGCAGACGATGATGATGGGCAAATCGTTCGACACCCATGGCCCGATCGGCCCCTGGATCGTTACTGCCGACGAAATTGCCGATCCTCATGCGCTGGATCTGCAATGCTTCGTCAATGGCGAGCAACGCCAGTCGAGCAATACCGCCCACATGCTCGCCAATATTTGGCAGCAGATCGCCTATGTCTCAAGCGCGTTCACGCTCGAACCGGGCGACCTGATTGCCACCGGCACCCCCGAGGGCGTCGGCATCGGCATGGACCCGCAAGTGTTCCTGAAGCCGGGCGACGTCGTGCGTTGCGAAATTGCCGGTATCGGCGCGATCGAGAACCGGGTTGCCGGCTGAACGCTGCCCACTGAACGCTTGAGGACGACCGAGATGGCCGTATTGGGTCCGCATTCTTTTACGCTCGAAGTGCCCGACATCGAGGAAGGCATCCGCTTCTATGCCGACGCCGGATTGATCGCGGAGCGCGATGGCCGCATCGCGCGGTTGCGATGCGCCGAGCAGCAGCGCGAATCGATCGTGCTGGTAGGCGGCTTTGCCAGGAAGCGGCTGCATCACCTGACTTTGCGCGCGGATGACCTCGGCGGCATCGCCGCCCGTGTTGTGCCGGCCGGTGGTACGGTCGTCGCCGCACCTGACGGGTTCGAGCGTGACGGGCTGTGGGTTGCCGATCCGCACGGCATGCTCGTCCAGCTGGTAGAGCGGCCGGCCGATCCCGAACCGGAGGCGGTGGATCCGTTCAGCATCAACCAGCCGGGCCGAACCGGTCGCATCCGCCGATCCGCGATTCTGCCTCGCACCGGCTATGCGCCGGCGTCACCATTACGGCTGGGGCATGTGCTGGTGTTCAGCCCCGATGTTTCGGCCAGTGTCCGCTTCATGACCGAGGCGCTGGGCATGGGCCTCGCCGATCGCGCGCAGGATGTGATCGCGTTTTGTTGTGCCCGCCAGCACAGCGAACACCATGTCGTCGCCTTTGCCAAGTCTCCCGATATCGGTTTCCATCACTGCAGCTTTTTGCTGACCGATCCCGATGCCGTGGGCCGGGGCGGGGTGGCGCTGCTGGCCAAGGCGGGCAAAGGCAACTGGGGCTTTGGCCGCCATACCATCGGTTCGAACTTTTTTCACTATATCCAGGACCCCTGGGGTTCGTGGTTCGAATACTATTCCGACATGGACTTCATCGACGACTACGCTCTTTGGCAACCGACTGATTACGACATGGCGGACAGCCTGGCGAGCTGGGGTCCGGCCGTGCCGAACGATTTTGTCCACAATTACGAGGCGGATCCGCTGGTTGCAAGCGCACCGGCCTGACCGGCCGGGCGCAGGCGCACTACGGCTGACGCGTCGCCTGGATCTGGACGTCGACTTTGACCGCCGCCGGAATTTCGTCAGTCGCGGCATATTCGCCTTCGCCGATCTTGTAGGCGATGCGGTCGACGACCGCGCTGCCGGTCATCACCGCCTTGTCACCGGTAATCGTCAACGTGAACGGCAGCGTCAGGGGCATGGTCACGCCTTTGATCGACAGCGAACCGCGTGCAACATAATGCCCCGCGCTGGTCTGGCGGAAGTCGCTCGCTTTGAAAACCGCGTTGGCAAAGCTGCCGGGGGCAAACCAGTCCGCGCTTTTGAGCGTTTCGTCACGCTGCCCGTCGCCGCTGAACACTGAGGCGGTGGCGATTGTGATGTCGACGTGCGACTTTGCCAGTGCCGTGGGGCTGAACTGGACATTCCCTGAAAATTTCGAGAATCCGCCCTTGATCGGATCGCCGGACCAGGTGGTGGCAAACGCAATGCTTGAACCCGCGCCGATGGTCCATTTCGCGGCAGCCTCGTCCGCCGTGGCGGATGGTGGCGCGGGTGTTGCTTCGGGTGGGGCGGCAGACGCCGGTGTCGGGTTTGCCGCGATCCGGGGTGCGGGCGTCGCCTGAACGGGAACCGGTGGCGGCGGTGCATTCGTCGCGACCATCGGCGCGGCACCTGCGATCGCGAGCCAACGCCAGCCGAGCCCGGCTGCAAGCACCGCGCCGATGCCGATCGCGAGCAGGCGCGGGTCGAACCAGGCGCCGGGCCTGGCACCCGGAGCCATGCGGGCGAGGTCATCGTCCTTGTCGATCAGGTGATGCTTCAGCGCGCCGGCTACGTGCAGCACCACGAGGACGTAAAGCACCAGAACCAGCTTGTGGTGCACGAACTCGCCGGCCGCGTGCCACATATCGCGTGCCGCCGTCGCCATTACGCCAAAGCCGGGAACCTGTGGCCACGGGATGGTTCCATATAGCAATGTGGGCACGACGATCCGGCTGGTGGAGACAATCAGCCAGCCGCTCAGCGGCAGCGCGAACAAAAAGACATAGAACAGGCCGTGGACCAACCTTGCGAGCGCTTGCTCCCAGCCTCTTGCTGCCAGGGCCGGCGGCGTTTTGACCAGGCGCCAGCCGAGCCGCAGAACGGCCAACAGCAGGATAGTGATGCCCACGGACTTGTGCAGCTGGAACACCGCGAATTTGGCCGGACCATGCGCGGCTTCCATGCGGAGGCCCAGGCCGAGTTCGCACAGGATCAGCGCGCCGATCAGCCAATGCAGAATGATGGCTACGGTGCTGTACCGGGCGCCGTGCCCGCCCGTCGGAGTGGTTCGCGTCACAGCTGTTCCTCTAGGGCATTCTGCGTGAGTTGAGAATCACGCAGGATGCTCTATCTTTTTGTTGCCGCATCGTTTTTGCGAAAAACAGGCTCCCACTTTTCGCACGATGCTCTGGTCGGGACGGGCGGCCGGACGCGCCCCGGCCGTGGTCGTTCAGGCGGCCGGACGCTCGAAGGCGACCGCGATCTGCAGGTCTACCTGGTCGTTCACGCCGGGCAGGCCATAAAGAATGCCGAAATCGGATCGCTTGATCGATGTGGTCGCATCGAAACCGACCGTTACGCGCTTGGTCAGCGGATTGGTACCGGCACCGACAAAGTGCGCATCGAGCACGACGCTCTTGGTCACGCCGCGCAGGGTCAGGTTGCCGGTGATCCGGGCGGTCGTGCCCGACACGACCACACCGGTCGACTTGAAGGTCGCGGTTGGAAATGCGGCGGCGTCGAAGAAGTCGGGCTTCATCAAATGCTCGGTAAGCGCCGGAACAGTGGTCGTCATGCCGCTGATCGGAATGGTCATCGACACCGACGCCGCCGAAGGATTGGCCGGATCCAGCGTCAAGGTACCCGCAACCGATCCGATCACACCGCGAAAGATGCTCAAGCCGAGGTGGTTGACCGTCCAGGCAACCTGCGAATGATGGTCGTCGGCCGTGTATGTGCCGGCGATTACGCGAGACACATCCGGCGTCCCGGCGACGGGAACCGGTTTGAAAGCCGGAGCAGCGGTCTGCTGCGCAACAGCGGGCGCCGCAGTTGCAGCAACGAGCGCCAGTACAATCATCTTGCGAGATTTACGCAAAGCACATCTCCTTCGACAGACATCATAAACGGCCGCCGATTGTGGCCACGATGAAAAACCGGCCGGGGCGATGCATGCGGGTCATCGCCCCGGCCTTGCATCAGAACGGATATTGCCCGGGCTTGCTCGACAGGGTGGTCAGTCGCAATTCGGTAAAATCTTCAACGGCATAGTGCCCCGAGCGCCCCCATCCGCTGTGCTTCACGCCACCCACCGGCAGCGCAGCTTCGCTGGCCATGGTCGGCGCGTTAATGTGGACGATGCCGGTATCGAACTGCCGGGCCATGTTCAGCCCGCGGGCGTGATCGCGGGTCATGATCGCGGCGCACAGACCATAAGGCGTGTCCTGCGCAGCGGCGAAAGCCTGTTCGACTTCGTCGAACGCTTCGATCACCAGCACCGGCCCGAACGTCTCATCGCAGCCGGTGGTGCAGATCGCATCTGCGGGTACATGAGTCAGGATGGTCGGTTCGAACACCCGGCCTTGCGCCTTGCCGCCAGTCACCAGCGTCGCTCCGCGCGCGACCGCATCCTGCACCCGTTCGGCGGTCTGGGCCACGGCGGCATCGGTGATCAGGGGGCCGATAATGACGCCCGGGTCGCGCGGGTCGCCCGTCTTCAGCTTGCGCACTTTGTCCGCCAGCTGATCGACGAAACGGTCGTGCACTTTTCGGTCGATGTAGACTTTGCGGGTGTTCATGCACACCTGCCCCTGGTGCAGGAAGGCGCCGAACGTGGTGGCGTTCACCACGTCGTCGATGTCGGCATCGTCGAGCACGATCATCGGGTTGAAGCCGCCGAGTTCCATCACCATCCGTTTGAGCGAACGCCCCGCCCGTTCGCCCAGAATGCGCGCGGTACGGTCGGATCCGGTAAAGTTGATGCAGCGCACCGCCTTGTGTTCGAAAAACACTTCGGCCACGGTTTGCGCTGCGCCCGGCGCGTGGGCAACGACGTTGAACGAGCCTGCGGGAAAGCCCGCTTCCTCGAGGATCTCGGCATGGATCAGCCCCGCCGACATCGGTGCCAGCTCCGAAGGCTTGATCACGGTGGTATTGCCGAAGGCCATCGGCAACAGGAATGTCCGCCATGCAAGGTAGAATGCCCCGTTCCATGGCGTGAAGCCCGCGACAACGCCCAGCGGCTTGCGCTCGACAGTGGCGACGCGTCCGGGCACGTCGCTGCGCAGCATGTCGCCATAAGGCAGGTAACCCCAGCTTGCGGCCTGCCGCAGCATCGCCGCCGAAAGGCGGATCTGGAATGCGGCAAAGACCCGGCTGGCGCCGCCCTCGGCGGCCATGATCGGCACGATTTCTTCCAGCCTGCGCTCGGTGATGTCGGCGGCTTTCAGGAACAGCCGTTGCCGCTCGCCCGGGGGCATGGCCGCCCAGGCAGGAAACGCGGCCGCTGCAGCCGCGACCGCAGCCTCCGCCTCGGCGCGGCCGCCGGCGGCGACATGCGCGACGATGTCGTCGTTGAAGGGGTTGGTCACCGGGAAAGTCGGGCCGCCGGTCGGTGTCCATGCGCCGTTGATAAAGTGCGTCGCCCGGGTTTGCGGCATCGGCTTGCTATCCTCGTCCATCACGCTCTCCACGAATCGTTATCGCCCTGGCCTGCAATATCGCTGGACACGGTTCGGATGCCTTACTAAAAAGCGAACCGGCATTTGGCAAGGCACGGTTGCCCTGGCGCGCTGAATGCATGAAACCTCGGGAGGATCGATGGGCCTTGCACTGACTTTGCCCAGGCTGGTTTTCGGGCCCGGGAAACTGGCCGAACTGCCCGGCGAGATTGCGCTGCTGGGGGTTCGCCGCCCGCTGCTTGTCAGCGATCGCGGGCTGGAACGCGCCGGCATCGTCGCCACGGTGTTGTCGGCCATTCCCGATTGCGCCGCCTGCTTTCTCGACGTGCCCGAAAACCCGACCGCGGCCGGCGCCGACGCGGCGGGCGCAGCGTACCGGGCGGGCCATTGCGACGGGATCGTCGCGCTGGGCGGGGGCTCGGTGATCGATACGGCCAAGCTCGTTGCCGCATTCGTGCTGACGGACTTTGCCGGATCTGCCTCGCTGATCGGCAAGCCCGAATGCTTTGGGCCGGATGTCGCACCGCTGATCGTCATCCCCACTACGCTCGGCACCGGCAGCGAAAGCTCACCGGTTTCGGCGCTCCATCTCACGCCCGATGGCGCGCCGATCGGCACGCGCAGTCCGCTGCTGGTGCCGCGACTGGCGCTGTGCGACCCCGATCTGACGCGGACTCTGCCGCCCAGGCTGATCGCCGCCACCGGGATCGACGCGCTGTCGCATTGCCTCGAAGGCTATTTCGCAGAGCCCGCCCATCCCGTGATCGACGCGCTGGCGCTCGACGGCATTGCGCGCGTCTGTGCGGATATCGGCGCCGCCATCGAACCGGCCGGCGACGCTGCGCGCATGTCGCTGATGGCCGCTGCCTACGAAGGCGGCGTCGCCATACACAAAGGGTTGGGCCCGGCCCACGCGGTTGCCCTGTCCTGCGGCAACCAGCATGTCCATCACGGCACGCTGGTTGCGGTTGCGCTGCCGCACACCACGTTCCTGCTTGCCCGGCACTTGCCGGCAAAGGCCACCAAGGTTGCCTGCGCCATGGGCCTTGCGGTCGAAGCGGAGACGGACAACGCCGCGGCCATTGCCGACGCGCTGACCGCTTTGATTACCGGCATCGGACTTCCGGTCACGCTCACGGCTTCGGGCTATGCGGTGGGGGCGATCGAGGCACTGGTCGGCGACCTCGTCGCCAGCCCGTTCAATCGCACCAGTCCTTACGCGCCCGATGCCATTGAATATCGTGCGTTGCTGGACGTCATCCTGGCCTGACCACCGGCACCTTGAGACATCGCGCCGATTGCGCCAAGAACACTGCGCAACCCACACTCGAGTGACCTTTTTTGCCTGACACCAATGCCGCATGGCGCACCAGCAATCCCGGCTATCTGATGTACACGGCTACGGGCGTGGGCATTCGCGACAAATTGCGGATCATGCATTGCAGCGGGTACGACGCGATCACCGACGCGCAACTTTCGCTGTTTCACAACATCGACCCTGCCGGCACCCGCCTGACCGCCATCGCGGCGCGGGCCGGGCTTACCAAGCAGAGCATGGTCGAACTGGTCAACAAGGCGGCGGCGCTCGGTTTCGTTACGCGCCGGCCCGACCCGGAGGACCAGCGGGCAAAGCTGGTGGTGCCAACCGCAAACGGCCGTCTGCTTTTGAAGCGACTGCAAGTCGCGATCGAAGCCACTGAAGCGCGTATGGCCGATATTTCCGGGTCCGCATTCGTGACCGAACTCAAGCGTGAATTGCTGCGGTATCTCGCCAGCGGCGCATCGCTCACTCCGGCCTCGGATGAACCGCTCGACACCGACATCGTCACACGGGGCTACGCTGTTGGCCGCATCCTCGCGTACGCCACCCGGCGCTTTGCCGCACAAGGTCTGGGCGTGATCCATCAGCGTGGTTACCACGACGTGACCGAAGTCTTGTTGTCACTGTTCCGCAATCTCGATCTCGACGGCACACGGCTCACCGACCTTGCCATCCGCGCACGCATGACCAAACAATCGATGCGCGAACTCGTCGATCGGGCAGCGATGCTTGGCTATGTCGACCGTGTGGCCGATCCGGCCGACGGCCGCGCCAAGATCATTGCCTTTACGTCCAGCGGGCTGGCGATGCTCGACGAGATGCGCACCGGTCTGATCGCCGCCGAGCGCGAGCTGGCCGCCGCCACCGCAGCTGGCTTTGTCGACCAGCTCAAGACCGGGCTCGCCCGGTATATCGGCGCGGTCCATGCTTGCTGAATCGGCTATCGATCCTGTGAACTGCTCATCACGCCGGGCCCGCGCCGAGGGTGTAGGAAAGGTCTGGCGCGGCTGATGCGGGACCGCTGGGCCCGCGCGAGGACAACCGACAGTGAACCACATGGTGAACGACGACACGAAAGCGGCTGGTTACGATCCGGTTGCCCAGGGTTTCCACTGGCTGACGGCTGCCTTGATGCTGCTGGTGATCATGCCTTTGGGCATTTTTGCCGTCTGGCTGGGCGACGGTCCGCGGCGTGCCTATCTGCTGGACCATTGGCACAAACCGTTTGGCCTGGTCGTACTGGCCCTGACGGTATTGCGCGTGCTGTGGAAGGCGCGACAGCCTGCGGTGGCGGAGGCGCCGGGCCTGCGGCTTTGGGAAAGCATCGCCGCGCGGCTGACGCACTGGTCGCTGTATGCGCTGTTGCTGGTAATGCCGCTGTCGGGGCTGCTGATGTCCGAAGGGGCGGGGCGCCCGACCAGCGTCTTCGGCCTGTTCAATCTGCCACAAGTGCTGCCGCTGAACCCGGCGCTTAAGCCGCGGGAGCAACCGGCCTATCTGCTGGGCAAGCTGTTGCATACCCAGGTCTTCGACTGGATTTTGTATGCGGCGATTGTCCTGCATCTGGCAGGCGCAATCAAGCATCGCTATTTCGACCAACGACCGGACTATTTGCGGCGCATGATCGGCGCGCGTCAGTGATCCGTCGCGCGGCGTCCGGATTTCGCGATTTCCGGCACGATGTTCGCCGTGCATCAAGATCGAAATTTTCACATCTCATTCGTGCCGGGCGCCCGGCCTAAGAACCGCGAGAAGAAAAGCGGCCTGGCGCCGATCGCACCGCGCAACAACGGGCGACCGTATCCGAACCGGATGCGGGACAAAAGCGGCAATCGCCGAAAAAAAATGAAATGGGGAGAGAGTTGATGCGCAGCATTCTGATGGCCACGACCGCAGCCATAATCGGCTTGGCTCCCACTTCGCTGCTGGCCCAGGCCCAGTCACCGGTTGCGACGGCGCAGGCTTCGGGTGAATCCGCCGGTCCGGACGGCAACGCGGCGTCGATTGGCGATATCGTGGTCACCGCCGAGCGGCGATCGTCGACGGCCCAGCGCGTGGCTGCGTCGCTCGACGTGGTGACGGGCGACGTGCTCGATCGCCAGCAGGTGCTCCAGTTGCAGGATCTGAACGCCGTTCTGCCCAGCGTCCAGTTGCTGCCGTTCGTCAACGCGATCCAGGTCTCCATTCGCGGCATCCAATCGAACTTCATCGATCCGCGTGCCGATCCCGCGGTCGCGGTCAGCGTCAACGGGCTGTTCTACGATCGCCCGCTGCCCGCAGGTTTCGCGTTTCTGGACGTTTCGCGAGTCGAGGCGCTGAACGGCCCTCAAGGCACGCTTTATGGCCGCAACGCCGTCGGCGGGGCGATCAACATCGTCACCAACCAGCCGACCGACAAACTCGGCGGCATGTTTCAGGCGACCTACGGCAACTACAACGAAAATAGCTTCACCGGTGTAGTCAATGTGCCGCTGGGCGACACTCTTGCGGTGCGCATGGCTTATGCCCGTGACCGGCGCGACGGTTATGTCGGCGATTATTACGATGACAAGAACTCCGACACGGCCCGGGTTTCGCTGAAATGGCGGCCCACCGACAAGCTGACGGTCTACGTCGAGGGCGATTACCTTCACCAGGGCGGCCATGGTTCGGTGCAGCTGGCCTATCCCTGCAGCGGCGCCAGGCCGTGGTCGCTCGTCGTGCCGGGAACGTCGGCCTACATACCGGGGGTTACCAGCCCGACGGGCTGTACCGATTTCGGCGGTGGCAACATCGCGCTGGGCGGCGCGGTCAGCACCCATATCGAATCGGCCCAACTCCACGTCGATTATGACTTCGGATGGATGACGGCGACTTCGATCACCGGCTATGTCGGCACGCACACCGGGCTGTTCAATTTGCCGAACTCCGTCGTCAACCTCAATACGACGCTGTCCAACAATCATGACTATTCGGAAGAGGTCCGGTTTGTCGGGCATGATCTGGCCAACCATGCCGGCGGTTTTGCCTGGCAGGTCGGCGCGTTTTTCTTCCACAGTACGGGCGATTTTACCGAAACCACGCTTCTGGCATACGACAATCCAATTCTGAGCAAGTTCATCGGAGCGCCCTCCACCGTCGCATTCACCGGCCTGCCGCAATCGTCGCAAGCCGGGTTCGCGCAGGCGAGCTATGGGGTCTCCGACGAACTGCGCGTGACCGGCGGCGTGCGTTATACCAGCGACTACAAAGGGATCGAGCAGCCCGGCATCGCCAAGCTCGAGCAGACCGAGCGACACACCACTTACAAGGGCGGTGTCGAATATGATTTGAGCCGGAAGAATCTGCTGTATGCCAACGTGTCGAGCGGCTACCTCGCCGGCGGGCCGGACGGCGGCAATCCGTCGCTGCCGACGGCGTATGACCAGGCACCCGTCTATTTCGCCCCGGAAACCATCACGGCTTACGAAATCGGGTCGAAAAACCGCTTCATGGGCAACCGGTTGCAGCTCAACGTCGACTTCTACTATTACGATTTCCACAATCTGCAGATCACCGAGCCTGCAACCTACAACACGGCGGTGGCCGGCAGTCATCTGGTCATCGAAAACGCCGGCAACGCAAAGACCTATGGCGTCGAGTTCAACGGCGAATTCGCGTTGACCCCGGCAGATCACCTGTCGGCCTCGGTCACCTGGGCGCACGGCACGTATGATGGGGCGACATTCCCCGAAACGCCCTCGGGAACGCCGACCACGACGAACATTCCCGCGGGGCAAAAACTGATCAACCTGCCGTCGTGGGTCGCCCAACTCGGCTATGACCACAAATGGCGGTTCGCCGGGGGCCAGACTTTGACCGCCGCGGTCAACACGAAGATATCGAGCTCGTACCAGCTCGAATTCGGCACTCCCATCGTGCCCGCGTGGGACACTCAAGCTGCCTATACGATGACCGATGCCAGCATCAGCTATGGCTTCCACGATGATCGCTACGTCATCAGGGCGTGGATCAAGAACCTCGAAAATTCGGCCGTGAACGTCTACGGGGAAACCGGTGGCAATCACGCCTTCGGCATTCTGGCGCCGAGGACCTTCGGCGGGACGCTCACCGCAAATTTCTGACATCCCCTCGCGGGACTTCATGATCTGTGCCGTGATAACAATGCGCTATTGACCGGGCGCCGAAGCCATCTTGCCGGCGGCGTCGGCAGCGGCTGGTAATGCGGCGTGCCAACGACCCGGTACCGTTTCCTGAAGCGAGAGATGCATCATGCGGCTTATTGCCACCGAAGAAGCCTTTGCCCCGCGCGAATATATCGATGCGTTTCTCAAGCTGTCCGCCAATCTCGATACGCCGGTCAGCCGCTATCTGGCGATCTATTACGGCAAGGCCGAAGCGGTGCGGCAGTTGACCGACCTCGAGTACCGTCTGGCCGAAATGGACCGGTTCGGGGTCGACATGCACCTGCTTAGCATCACCGGCCCGGGTGTGCAGTTTTTCGACGCCGGTTTCGGCGCCGAGCTTGCCGCGCTTGCCAACGATCATCTGGCCGATGCGATCCGGCGGCATCCCGCGCGCTACGCCGGGCTCGGCGCCGTCGCGCCGCAGGACCCGAACGCCGCGGCCCGCGAGGTTACCCGTGCGGTCGCCGAACTTGGCCTCAACGGCATCATCATCAATTCGCACACGCATGGCGAATATCTCGACGATCCCAAATTCTGGCCGATTTTCGAGGCTTTGGTTGCGCATGACGTGCCGCTGTATCTGCACCCCACGTTCCCGCCCGACGCGCATATCGAGCCTTACTCGCACTATGGCATGATGGGCGCGCTTTGGGGCTTTGGTGCGGAAACCTCGCTGCACGCGGTTCGCCTGATCATGGGGGGCGTGTTCGATGCGTTCCCCGGGCTCAAGGTGGTGCTCGGCCATATGGGGGAGGCCATACCGTTCTGGCTCGGCAGACTGGACAATCGCTACGCCAACATCGTGCGGCGTGGCGGGCTCGAGCCGCTGGGCATGAAAAAGCTGGAGCGCCTGCCGAGCGAATATTTCACGACCAATTTCTGGGTCACCACCAGCGGCATGAACACCAATCCGCCTCTGGAATTCTGCCTCGGGATGCTGGGAGAGGATCGCGTGATGTGGGCGATCGATTATCCCTACGAGCAAACCGCCGAAGCGGTGCCGTTCATCCGAAACGCACCGCTGTCAGAAGCTGTGATGAAAAAATTGACCCATGCCAATGCGGAAAGCCTGTTCCGGATCGCGCCGGCCGGGTGACCCTTGTTCGCGCAAACCGGCGCGGCTGTATCCAGCAATAGGTCGCCGGCCGGAACGCTTCGCTAAGCGAAGCTGCGGCCGATGAACCAGTATGTGCCGATCGCGATCAGCCCGGCGGAAACCACATCGACGGTGATCGCGCGCGACAACGTCAGGTGTGCACGGCGCAGCAGCATCACGGCTCCGGTCAGCAGCAGCACGATCGTCAGCTGCCCGGCTTCGACGCCCAGATTAAACCCGACAAGGATTTCGGCAAGCTTGCGGGTCGGCAACCGGCTTTCGAGCAAGTCGGCGGCAAACCCGAACCCATGGATCAACCCGAACACCAGTGTGACGACCAGGCGAATGCGGCCCGCGTCGCGCAAATGGCCCGAAATCATCAGATAATTGGCGGCAAACAGCGCACCCCCGGCGAGCAGCAGCGGCGGCAGCAGCCCGATGCCGGACAAACGCAATGCGGTCATCATCAGCAGCGGTATCGCGACGCCCAGCGCTACCGTGCCGGGCCGGTGGGTGGCGACCACCAGATTTTCCGCGCCGATCAGCAGGATGGTCAGCGCCACCAGCGCGTCGATGAACTCCGCATGGGGGCGGATGATGCCGGTTACCGCCAGCGCCAGCGTCAGACTGTGGCCGATCGTGAAGCCGGTGACGACGAACACCAGATCGCGCAGATTGCGGGAGATCAGCACCAGACCGAGCAGGAACGACATATGGTCGATGCCGGTAAAGATGTGCATGATGCCCATCCCGATAAACCGGAAGATGCCCGCGCTTTCCAGATCGTTGCCTTCTGCGCTCGCAAGGTCCAGACCCGTATCGTCAGCCGTGATCAACTGTTCGACGTAATCGCCGTTGGCACGCTGCACTTGCGCAAAGTTGATATGGGTGGAAACGAGGTCGAAAAAGGCCTTATCGATCAGGCGCATTTTCGCTGCCGAATCGCAGATAAACTGGAATTCGAAGCGGCGATACCCGGGGGCTGCTGTCAGCGGGCGTGGCGGTGCGGACGTGCGGCAGGCTTTGCCCTCGCTGGTCACGCTCAGCCGGGGCGTCAGATAGGCGAGCAACTGCGGGTCGGTGGGGCGACTGCCGTCGCGGGTCACGCGCTTCGCCTCGACGTCCGACACGCTGAAGGTGGCGTGCACGACCGGTCCGTCGATCAGCCAGGAACTGTGCGATTCGCTGCGGGTATGCGCGGCGGCAGGCGACACCCAGGCGAGCGCCAGCAGCAGCAGCGCGAGCAGGCGCTGCATCAGTAGCCCTTCGCGATCTGGATATCGGCGCGTTTGCGCAAAAAGCGCTCGTTGGCGGCGGCCAGTATCGCGGTCTGCGCCGTGACATACGCGGCCAGCACTTTGTCGCGGACGTCGCCGTAAGGCGCCGGCAGCGGCTGCACGTTCGTTTGCATCACCAGCAGATGAATACCGTCGGGCATGACGACCGGCGGCGATACCTGCCCGGCGTTCAGCACTTGCGCGGCGGCGAACAGCCGGTCGCCCAGGTGAATGCGCGCGGCGAAATAGAATTCCTCGCCATCTGCCATCGCGCCGGTCCGTCTCGCCCCCGTCGGAGCGCCGCCGGACTGCAACGCCGCCCGGGCCGTTCCGACCGCCGCGGGGCTGCTGCCCGCAGGCAGCACGTAATCGGCCAGCGTCATTTTCCCTTCGCTCGCAAAATCGCCCCTGTGCCGGTCGTAATAATGCCGCAGGTCCTCATCGCCCGGCTGGGCCATCGTGGCATCGGCGGCAGTTTGCTCCTCGACCGCGCCGACGAGCGCAGCGCGCACCTCGACGGTGTCGGACTGCATTCCCAGTTCGATCCCGCGCTGCACGTACAGCTCTTCGCGGATCATGCTGTCGAGCGCGGCGCGTTTCTGGCCCGGTGTCGCCTGGCTGAGCGAAACGTCGTACAGCGTGCGCAGCTGGAGCACATAGTCGCTCAGCAGGATCGGCACCTGGTTGACGACCGCGATGTCTTCGGCGGGCACGCCGCTCGTGCGCGTGCCTCTGGCGGAGAACAGGCCCAGGCCCGCAACCGCCAGCCCCAGCACCGCGCCGAGCGCGCAAAGGATCAGCGACCGCCGTGCCCCGGGGCGGGCGAGCGACCAGCTATCGGCTGAGGCGGCGGGAAGCGGGGTGTTCATGGTCGGAATCCTGGGGGATGCTGGGAAAGGGCGGCGACATAGACCGCGATTGCGCGGGCTTCGAGCGGGGTCAGGAAGCGGTCGAAGGCAGGGCTGACGCCTGCGCGGCCGTAGGCCAGTGTCCGGGTCAACGTTTCGGGCGATCCGCCGTAGAGCCAGGCATCGCCTACCAGACTGGGCGCACCGATGGCATTGTCGCCGGCGCCGTCCTGGCCATGGCAATCGTAGCAGCCGCCGCTGCCGGCATACAGTCTGGCGCCCCGGTCGGCGGCTGCCGGATCGGTTTCGGCGCCGTGTTTGCGCAGCAACAGTTGCACGACATCTCGGATCTGCCCGGGCGACATCGGGGGTATCGGCTCGGCAGCGTAAGGCCGGGGATGGGCATACGCGGGCATCGAGGCCAGCTGCCACCCACGCGAATCATGCGCGCGGATCCCGTGCAGGACGATCTGCTCGATTTCGCCGACTTGGCCGGTACCATAGAGAAATGCGCCGTCGGTCAGGTCGGGAATGCCGCGCGAGCGATCGCCTTTGCCCTGACCGTGGCACGAACTGCAGTGTTTGACATAGCCTTCGCGTCCGATTGCGATCGCGGTCGGCGCAAGCGAGGTATCCGCGAGGATCAGGTCGGGATCGCGGCGCACGATCCGGTCGCGCACGCTGCGGGCGTTGCCGACCATCACGAGTGCGCCGATCATCGCGGCGACCATGATCAGCGTCGCGCCAACCCAAAGCCCGGCAGCGCGCTGCGGCATGCGTTTCCCTTTCAACACGTCTCGCAATAGACCCGCGACGCGCCAGATTGCAGATACATTATTCGGGCGAGTGATCCGGGTTGACTGGCACCCGGGCGCAGTTCGCATCGGGCCACGTTTGCCCGACGGGTCGGCGGACGTCGATAGCCTGAAGATATCGGGCTGAATCCTTTGCTATCGCGATTCGGGCTTCGCCTTGCGACATAAGCGGCGCATTGCGCGTGTGGAGATAATGCTTGGGTTGGCGTGAGGTCCGGGGGGCAATTTTTTGCCAAGGTCGGGTCTGCATGGCCTGCCACGCAACGCGCGCCGATACGACTGACTGGCAAGCCCCTGCAGGAGAAATTCATGACCGACCCCGAACTTATCCTGTACCATTTTCCTGGGGCCTGTTCGCAAGTCAGCGTCTGTGCGCTCGAGATGGCGGGGCTCGCTTATCGGCTCGAACTGGTCAATCTTGTCGTCGACGCGCAAAGCCAGCCCGACTACCTTGCCGTGTCGCCGCTGGGCAAAGTGCCGGCCTTGCTGATCGACGGTGAACTGCTTACCGAAAACGCCGCCATTTTGACGTACATCGCTGCATTGCGGCCCGACGCGGGCATATTTCCCGCCGATCCCGACCCGAAGATGCGCGCGGCGATTGTCGGCGGGATGAGTTTCTGCGGCGGGACGCTGCACCCCCAGATTCGCGGCATGGCCAACCCGCAGCGGCTGACCGTCGGCGAAAAGGAGCCGGTGCGGCAGAAGTCGACCGAGCTGGCCAAAAAGTCGTTCGCTTACGCAGAGAATCGGCTCACTGCGAACGGCTGGTGGCTCGGACCGGAATCGATCATCGACGTCTACCTGAACTGGGCATTCGGCGTTGCCCGCCGCAGCGGTCTCGACATCGCGCCTTATCCGCTGCTGACCAGCCTGCCCGAACGCCTCGCCGGGCGCCTCGCGTTTGCAGCGATGCTGGAGGAAGAGGCGCAATCGCGCGCAGCACTGGGTCTTTAAAAATGCCTGCGCCGCGCGAACCTGCAACTGGCGAAAAGATGGGAAAACGGCTGTGACTTTTGTCCGCAATGCTTGGTACATGGTGGCCTGGTCCAAAGATCTGGACGACAAGCCGCTGCCGATCACGATGCTCAACGAACCGGTCGTCGTGTTTCGCGGGGCCAACGGGGGAGTCGGTGCCTTGGCAGATGTGTGCCCGCACCGTGCCGTACCGCTCAGCCTTGGCACCATTTCCGGCGATCGGATCGTTTGCCCTTATCATGGCATCGAGCTCGACATGGGCGGGGTGTGCCGAACGAACCCCCATGTTGCCGGGGCGCCGGACCGGCTGAAGGCGCGGTCCTATCCCGTTGCCGAAAAGCACGGGATCATCTGGGTCTGGCCGGGCGAGGTCGAACATGCCCGTCCAGAGCTGATCCAGGATTATAGCTGGTTCAATTCACCCGACCGGCTCGCGACCGGCCGTGGCTACCTCCATATCGCGGCGGATTACCGGCTGATCATCGACAACCTGATGGATCTGGCCCATGCAGATTATATCCATCCGCACACTGTGGGCCAGCCGGGTGCCGCAGAAGTGCAGCAGGTTTCCGTCGAGCGCGAGGGCGATACGATATCGGTGAACGCGCTTTGGCCCGATCTTCCGCCGAGCGCGCTGCACAAGCTGGCCTGGTCGCGCACCCCGCATGTCGACAAATATCTCGATATGAAGTGGCAACCGGCAAGCAATCTGATCCTTGATCTTGGCATTATGGCGCCGGGCGAACCGCGCGAAAGCGGCATCCATACCCCCGCCGCGCATATCCTGACGCCGGAGACGGACCGGACGACCCATTATTTCTTCGCGTTCGCGCGCGATTTCGACAAGGACGACGAAGCCCTGACCGAACGTCTTATCGGCGTGATCGGCAAAGCCTTTCGCACAGAAGACAAGCCGATCATCGAGGCGGCCCAGCGCAATATTGACCAGACCGGCGCCAGGCTGACCAATTTCACCAAAGGCGATTCCGGATCGGCAATGGTGCGGCGCGAACTGGAGAAAATGGCGCTTCAGGAGGCGCATCAGCCGCACGCCGCGGCGGGCTGACGGTATCCGCCCGGCCGCACTTGCTGACGCGCTGCGCACGCCCCTTCAGAGACGGGAAGTGCGACGCCGGGCACCGCACAGCGTTGCCCGGCGCATTGCCTTTTCGCCCGGCTCATGGCGTTCGCAGGTGATGCCCAATACTTTTCGAATGGCTATCACGTTCCCGGGTTTGGCATCATCCGTTGCACGGAGTTCCTGCTAGTTTGGCACCCTGATCAATAAATGTTGTCGGCAACGAAGCCCATGAGCTTCCGTTCAAGCCGGCAGAGAAGGGGAGGACGAATGACGCAGAAACTGCGATACGGCGTTGCGTTGCTTGGCGTGTGCGTCGGCGCGCAAGGCGCCTTTGCTCAAACCGCCCAGTCTGCCACGCCGCCGGTCTCCAGCACGCCGCCGGCCAACACAGGTCCCGACGCCACGACCAGTTCCGGCGTAGGACTGGGCGATATCATCGTGACCGCGACACGGCGCAGCGTAAACCTGCAGAACGTGCCGGCCACGGTCGAAGCGGTGACGTCAGCGACGCTCAAGGCCTTCAATGTCACCGGCGTCATGCAATTGCCCAGCCTCGTATCGGGGCTGATCTCCACCCCGTCCGGCGGCAACAACCTGTACTTGCGCGGCGTCGGGTCGCCCAGCACCGGTTTCAACGAGGCGCAGACCGCAGTCTATATTGACGGGTTGTACCTGTCGAATCCGACCGTGGGCATTTATTCGTTCAACAATATCGACCGCGTGGAAGTGCTGAAGGGGCCGCAAGGGACGCTGTACGGTCGCAACGTCACGGGCGGGCTCATTTCGGTGACAACGCGCGATCCCGGTTCCGATGCCCGGGTCGATGCCTCGGTCGGCTATGCCAATTACAATACCTTCACCACGAACGCCTATGTGACCGTCCCCATCACCGACAATTTCGCCGCAAATGTCGCGGTATACCATTCCAAGCAAAGCGATGGCTGGAGCACGAACGTGTTCAATGGCCAGACTGCGCAGAAATCGGACGAGACCGGTGTCGAAGCAAAAGCATTGTGGCGCCCGGCGACGGGTACCAAAGTAACCGCCAGCTTCATCTATGATTACAACAATCGGGACATCGGCAGTGTCTATCAAAGCTACCCGGGAACGATCGGCAACGCCGGCACGCCGTACCTGGGCAAGTACCTGTTCGCTTCCCGCATCGTGCCCACGTCGCCGACCAATATTTACATAGGCGCGCTAAAGGTCGAGCAGGACCTCGGTTTCGCGACGCTGCTGAGCACCACAGGCTATCAAGACAGCAGTGCCGACGTGTTTTTCCAGGGCGGCAACCCGAATCTCGGGCAGCCGGGGGTGGACTCGAGCGTTACGCCTGCAGTGAATCTGGGTGTCACGTACGACGATTTCGTCGAAAAGGACCGGGCTTTCAGCCAGGAATTCCAGCTAACGTCGAAGCCGTCCTCTTCGCGTTTCGACTGGGTCGCGGGTGCGTTCTACTTCAACGATGCCACGACCCTTCAGCTCGATACGTTCCCGACTTGCGTCGCAAATGCCTGTGCGCCCGGTGTGCCGACTCGCAATACTGGCTATCCGAAGACCTATTCCGAATCGGTTTATGGTGACGGCACCTACCGCTTCTTCACGGCGACCAAATTCACGGTCGGGCTGCGGTACACCAGCGAAACCCGCACACTGTCCGGCCTGGCGGAGCCGTTGCAGGGGCTTCCCGATTCGGTGGCGACTTTGCCGGGCAGCACCGCAAATCCGCCGACCGCAGCCGGAGTGACCTACCCGGGGCAGGCCTATATCGCGAACGGCGTGCTGCAACCGGGAATTCCGACCCGCCTGCATTTCAACAAGTTGACTTATCGCTTCGTGCTGGCGCAAGACGTGATCGACCACGTCCAGGTCTATGCATCGCACAATCTGGGCTTCAAGTCGGGCGCTTTCAACGGCAACTCGTTCATCAATCCGCCGGTGAAACCCGAACTGCTGTACGCCACTGAGGCGGGGGTGAAATCGGAACTGTTCGATCGCCGGGTGCGGCTCAATCTGGCCTATTTCCACTACACTTACCAGAATGTGCAGCTCCGCTCGCAGGCCCCGCCGGCCATTCCCGGGAACGCGATCCTGGAAAATGCCGCAAGCGAACATATCGATGGCGTCGATGGCGATTTCAGCATCGCCGTTGCGCACGGCCTGACCGTCAACGGTAGCTTCGAATATCTGAACGGCCGCTATGCCAACTTCCCGGGAACGACGATTACCATCCCCGGCGTGCGCACTTTGCCCGACGGCCTGGTGATCGGTGCGCCGACCACGCTGCAGAACCAGAACCTTGCCGGGTACAAGATTCCGTTCGCTGCGCCGTTGTCTGCATCGATCGGGGCGACTTATGTGGTCGATACCTCGGCGGGCAGCTTTTCGCTGAGCGGGAATGACCACTACAATTCACCTTATGCCCTGGTGGCAGACAACAGCATGCGGCAGGGCCGGCATCATATCCTCGATGCTTCGTTGAACTGGACCTCGGTCAACAAGATCTTCGACGTGAACCTGTTCGTGCGCAACCTGACCAACGAGTATACGTATGCTGCCGCAATCGAGAGCGCCAATTTTACGGTCATTCCCGGTGCGCCACGCACTTTCGGCTTCACGGTCGGCTACCATTATCGATAACCGGGGCCAAAGGATGGGGGCTTTGCCCGCCATTCGCATCGGCGGGTCTGGAAGGAGTGATTCATGATCGATCTGCGTTCGGCTTCAGCGCTTTTCGTGCTTCTGACTGTTGTTGTGAACCCGGCGCAGGCGCAGGCGCAGGCGCCGGTGCCCGCGCCGGTGGAAAAGCTGAGTTGGTATGGCGACCCCAAGGCCCCCGATATCAGCGGAGTATGGGTCCGCGACGATCAGCCCGGTGTGAACGGCAACGCCGCCAGCAAGGAGGGGTGGATGCCATGGCCCCCGCCGCTGAAAGGGGACTTCGCGCAAATCTGGAAAAAGCGGATTGCGCAAGCCGCAGCGGGCCAGCGCACTGACGATCCGGTCGAGGGCTGCCAGCCCGGGGGAATGCCGCGGGTCATGACCGGCATGACCGGCCCGATGTTGCTGATCCAGACCCCGGGTCGGATCACGATCTATCGCGACGGCATTCCGGTTCGGCGGATCTGGCTCGACGGGCACCCGTTTCCCGATCCGAAGGACCTGGAGAGCTTCTCGAACGGCAACGCCCGGGGGCATTACGAGGGAGGTGATCTGGTGACCGAAGTTATCGGCATCAAGGACCAGCCGATAGACAGCACCGGCATTCCGCACAGCGACGCGCTGAAAATCGTCGAGCGCTTTCACCGCGTCGACCCGCAGACGCTCAAGGTATCCATTACTCTAACCGACCCCGTTGCCTATTCGAAAGCGATGAAAACGACGGTGATCTTCAAGAAATACGGCGACCCGATGTGGGAGCCGAAGGAGTTTATCTGTAGGCCCAAGACTGGCTATCATCCGGAAGCCTACGTTCATTAAGACTGTGCCAAAAGCCGAAGCGGCACGTGAACGTACAGGAGAAGTTGAATGAACAAAAAATTTGTGGCCCTCGGGGCGATTGGGCTGATTGTTTCTGCTACCCCGGCCCTTGCGCACCATTCGTTTGCGATGTTCGACAACACCAAGGAAGTCGAACTGAAGGATGTCACGGTAAAGGATTGGCAATGGACCAGTCCGCATACTTGGTTGTTCGTTGTTTCACCCGACGGTACGAAGTGGAGCATCGAAGGCGGCAATCCCGGCGCGCTGCGTCGCGAGGGTTTCAGCAAGGGCTCGATGTCGCCCGGGGACAAGATCACCGTCTACATTGCCCCGCTACGCAGCGGCGCGAAAGGCGGCAGCATCAATGCGGTCGTCACGAAGGACGGTAAAATGCTTGGGCAGCGAACGAAGCACTGATCCTGGCGCGGGACGAAGCGGCGAAATCTGACGTCTGCCCGGGCAATCACATCTGGTATCGGAGGATTGGAATGGCCAAATTGCTCGGTCGCAGGACCGTCGGCCTCATAGGTGCCGCAGCTGTCGCTGTCATGGCAGGAACGGCTGCACCAGCGCAAGCCGACGAGCCATGGCCACCCCCCGGCGTATCGTTCTACGGCGATCCGGCTTCGCCCGATATTTCGGGCCTGTGGCTGGGTACCAGCATGGCGGTGCCGGGGCAGGGGCCGGCGAACAACACCGGACATACGGCCGATGGCCGATCGCCGTTGTACCTGACGCCGTGGCCGCTGCCTTATACGCCCGAATATCAGAAAATCTCCGACGAGCGGGCCGCAGGACTGAAGAAGGGGAGGGCTATTGGCGACATCGGGTCACGCTGCCTGCCGTTCGGTTTGCCGGCGATGATCCTGAACGTCAATTATCCTTATGAAATCCTTCAAACTCCGGGCGCAGTAACATTGCTGGTGTTCGCCACTTTCCCGATCATCATCTGGACCGACGGGCGTGGGCATCCGGCGGATCTTAAGCCGAGCTACAACGGGCATTCGATTGGCTACTGGGACGGCGACACGCTGCATATCGATACCGTGGGCATCGACCAGTCGACTCCGATGGATGGCTTGCACGATCCTCACAGTGCAAAGCTGAATATCAAGTGGACCATCCAGCGGGTCGCCCGGGACAAGCTGCATGCGCATATCACCTTGTATGACGACGAAGCTTTCACCGAGCCGGTAACCACCACGAACATTTACGATCGCAAGACCGATCGGAAATGGGAAATGCTGGACGACCAGTCCTGCTTCGAAAATGCCAGCGGCATCTCGGAAAAGCCGGTCGAGCCGGGGTTCGTGCGATTTTGAATTATGTGCCGCGGGGGATCGGGCGCCTTGCGCGCATGATCCCCCGCATTGCCGGTTTGCCCGCATGCGATACATTGCCGCTATCAGCTATCGTGGTTGGCTGTCTCGTGCCGCGGCGATGGCGGGGCTAGCGTGTCGCCATATCGTTGCCCGGTGCCTGACCGACGCGGCAACCCGACTGGAGATCAGACATGGCAAAATACCTCAAGCGCGGTGCCGCTGCGGACGTGCGCGCGACGAATGACCGCAAGGTTCGCGACATCGTCGAAGCGACTCTGGCGGATATCGAGGCGCGGGGCGATGCGGCCGTGCGCGAGCTGAGCGTCCGGTTCGACGGCTGGGACCGCGAAAGCTACGTGCTGTCGGATCGGGAAAAGCAGGATTGCCTCGACCAGCTGACGGGGCAGGATCTGAAAGACATCGAATTTGCGCAGAGCCAGGTTCGCAATTTCGCCCGGATCCAACGCGACAGCATGCAGGACGTGGAGGTCGAAACGTTGCCGGGCGTCGTGTTGGGCCACAAGCACCTGCCGCTCAACGCTGCCGGGTGCTATGTGCCGGGTGGCAAGTATCCTCTGCTGGCCAGCGCACACATGTCCGTCATCACGGCCAAAGTGGCGGGCGTGCCCCGCGTGATTACGTGTGCCCCGCCGTTTCAGGGCCGGCCCGCACCGGCCATCGTTGCGGCGCAAGTCATGGCCGGTGCCGACGAGATCTACTGCCTGGGCGGTATTCAGGCGATCGGCGCGATGGCCATCGGCACCGGGACGATCAGTCCGGTCGATATCCTGGTCGGGCCCGGCAATGCTTTCGTGGCAGAGGCGAAGCGGCAGCTGTTCGGCCGTGTCGGCATCGATCTGTTTGCCGGCCCGACCGAAACGCTGGTCATTGCCGACGAAGTGGGCTGTGACGGCGAACTCGCCGCTACCGATCTGCTGGGCCAGGCCGAACATGGCCCGGATTCACCGGCTGTGTTGCTGACCACGTCCGGGAAGCTGGCGCGCGAAACGATGGCCGAGATCGAGCGGTTGCTCCAAATCCTGCCCACCGCCGACTATGCCCGGCGCGCATGGGAAACGTTCGGCGAAGTCATCGTTGCGGATGATGACGCCGAGATGGTGCGAATTGCCGACGAGATCGCTTCCGAGCATGTCCAGGTGATGACCGCCGATCCCGAATATTTCCTGAAGCACATGACCAATTACGGCGCCTTGTTCCTCGGCGCCCGGACCAATGTGGCGTTTGGCGACAAAGTCATCGGCACCAACCATACGCTGCCGACCAAGAAGGCGGCGCGGTATACCGGTGGCTTGTGGGTCGGCAAATTCATCAAGACCTGTACGTATCAGCGCGTGCTGACCGACGAGGCTTCGGCGAGGATCGGCGAATATTGCTCGCGCCTGTGCGCGTTGGAAGGCTTCGCCGGGCATGGTGAGCAGGCGAATATCCGCGTGCGTCGCTACGGGCATCGCGATGTCCCCTATGCCGGGCGCGCCGAGCCTCTGGTTGCGGCCCGATAGGCGCGTGATGCTGCCCAGGACACCGTCCTTCCGGCTCGATGGCCGCCGCGCGCTGGTAACGGGGGCGGGGCGCGGGATCGGCCTTGCGCTCGCATCGGCGATGGCCGAGGCCGGTGCGGAGGTGACCCTGGCAGCGCGCAGCGTCGACGAGATCGAGGCGGGGGCGAAGGCAATCCGCGATGCAGGTGGCCTCGCCTCTGCTGCGCGTCTCGATGTTTCGGACCTTCCTGCGGTCACGGAATTCTTTGCGGAACGGATGGCGTTCGATGTCCTGATTAACAATGCCGGCACGAATCGCCCCAAACCGATGCAAGATGTGACCGAGGCCGAGTACGACGCCGTCCTCAACCTCAATCTGAAATCCGCATTTTTCGTCGCGCAAGGCGCGGCGCGGCGGTTGATCGCCGAAGGGATCGCGGGCTCGCTCATCCATATCGGTTCGCAGATGGGGCATGTCGGCGGGCCCAGCCGTTCCCTGTACTGCGCATCGAAATGGGCGCTCGAGGGGATGAGCAAGGCTTTCGCGCTCGATCTCGCGGGCTACAACATTCGTTCCAATACGATCGCGCCCACATTCATCGAAACGCCGATGACCAAGCCGTTTTTTGCCGATGCTGCTTTCAAGGCTGCCGTCCTCGACAAGATCAAGCTGGGCCGCCTTGGCACCGTGGAGGATCTGATGGGGGCCGCGCTGTTCCTGGCCGCCGACGCTTCGGCGCTGGTTACCGGAACCTCGCTGGTCGTCGACGGCGGGTGGACTGCGGAATAGCATTCCGGATGCTCGAACTTTGATTGCAATTGACAGGAGGAAGCTATCGAACAGCGCACACTGGGCCGGACGGGCCCGTCGGTTTCGGCGATCGGGCTCGGCTGCATGGGCATGTCGGGCATGTACGGTCCTGCAGATCGCGCCGAAAGCATTGCGACGTTGCACGCGGCGCTCGATGCCGGTCTTACGCTTGTCGACACGGGCGACTTCTATGGTCGCGGGCATAACGAATCGCTGATCGGCGAGGCGCTGAACGGCGTGTCGCGTGACAGCTATCAACTGAGCGTGAAATTCGGCGCGATGTGGCACCCCGATGGCCACTGGATCGGCAATGACAGCCGCCCCAAGGCCATCCAGAATTTCCTGTCGTATTCGCTGCAGCGCCTTGGCGTCGATTATATCGACATATACCGCCCCTCGCGGCTCGATGTCGACGTGCCGATCGAGGAAACGATGGGCGCGCTGGCCGATCTTGTGACTGCTGGGTATATCCGCCACATCGGCCTTTCCGAGATCGGTTCGGAAACGCTGCGCCGGGCGGTCGCGGTTCATCCGGTTACCGATCTGCAGATCGAATATTCGCTGCTTTCGCGGGGGCTCGAGGATGATATCCTGGCGACCGCGCGGGAACTGGGCGTTGGCATCACCGCTTACGGCGTGCTCGCACGCGGGTTGATCAGCGGCCATTGGCGCAAGGATGCGGTGGACCCCAAGGACATGCGTGCGAGAACGCCGCGCTTTCAGGACGGGAATGTCGACAACAACCTGAAGCTGGTCGACACGCTGCGCGATCTTGCCAATGCCAAAGGTGCCAGTGTCGCCCAGATCGCGATCGCCTGGGTGTTGCATCAGGGCAAGGATATCGTTCCGATCGTGGGGTCGCGCAAACGCGATCAACTTAACGAAGCGCTCGGCAGTCTGGACGTCGACTTGTCGGATGACGATCTGGCGGTGATCGAGCAGGCGTTCCCGAAGGGCGTGGCCGCCGGCGAGCGCTATCCGGCAGCGCTGCTCGCCAACCTGGACAGCGAAACGCACAAAAACTGAGGCAAATGAGCGAGCATCGTGCGATCGGGCGACGGGCCCGGTCCTGCGGTGCCGCTTCTGTCTTTTTCAGGATGTTGATCATGAAAATCGGCGCAGCATTTTTCCTGTTCCTTGCACTGACCGCGCCTGCCGTGGCGCAGCAACCTGCCGTTCACGCCGGTCCCGTAACGTACGGGCCCGGGCACAAGTTGTGCAGTGACTGGTCCGCCGCCGAAACAAAGCCCGACGGTTCGGAATACATGGCGAATCGCTTCTTTGTCGCCGGCGTCATGTCGGCCTACAATATTTTCGTTTCGCCCCCCGGTTTCGATATCGGTCGCGGGCAGACCCCCGACGCAATGAAGCAATTCATGCACGATCGCTGCGCCAGCCATCCCGCAGAAACCATCGGCAGCGCTGCGGCTACGTATATCGAGATGCTGAAAACGCTCCAACGCAAATAGATGGCGCCAGACCGGTGCAATGCACCGGGCGGCATAGCTAGTCGAAGATCACGATGACCTGAATCCGACCATTGGAGGCGATCGATGCTTGCTGGTAATCCGGTTTTCAATGCCAATCGGCTGAAGCTGGGGATTTTCTGCACAAACGGGGCCGGCGCGGCAATGACGACTCTGCCCGAGGCCTATGCCGCCACCTGGCCCCTGTCGATCCAGACCGCGCGAATGGCCGATGAGGCCGGGCTGGAGGCGATCGTGCCATACGCGCGCTGGAAGGGCTACACTGGCAAAGCGGACGATCCCAGTGGCGTGGTGATGGATCCGATGACCTGGGCCGCAGGGATTGCGCAGGCGACCAGTTATTCGGCGGTCTTCGCCACGACCCATGCCCCGACGGTGCACCCGCTGCTGGCCGCCAAGCAAGGAGCGACGGTCGACATCATTTCGAATGGCCGCTTTGCTCTCAATGTCGTGGGCGGATGGAACAAGCTCGAACTCGAAATGTTCGGTGCGCCTCTCAAGGATCACGACAAGCGCTACGACCAGTTGCAGGAGTGGCTCGAAATCGTCGAGCAACTGTGGACGGATAATGAGGAATTTACCCGCCACGGAGAGTTCTACACCATCGTTCGTGGCGCGTCGACGCCAAAACCCGTCCAGAAGCCCCGTCCCCCGATCATGAATGCCGGAGGATCGTCCCGCGGTCGCCGCTTCGCCTGCGAGTTTGCCGACATCTGTTTCACGCTCATCGGGGCGCTCGAATTTGGCCAGATTGCAGCGCAGGTCAACGAAATCAAGGAAATGGCCCGAAGGGACTTTGGTCGCGAGGTCCAGGTGTGGACCACGACCTTCGTGGTCCAGCGTGAGTCCGACGAGGAAGCGCACGCCTACCACCATTCGTATTCCATCGAGCATGAAGACACGGCGAACGTCGATGCGTGGATGCAGCTCCAGCAGGAGCATACTCAAGTCCTGCCTAGCGAAGTCTTGGCACAAATGCGGCATCGCTTCGCGTCCGGCGCGGGCGGCGTGCCGCTGGTGGGAACCGCACGGACGATCGTCGACCGCCTGTCGATGCTCGCCGATTGCGGGATTGATGGCCTGCTGCTGACCTGGGTCGATTATGTCGATGGCATCAACCGCTTTACCCGGGACGTCTTGCCTCTGATGGAAACCGCTGGACTGCGCGCGCCGTTCCGACCTTGAGCAGCACCCGATAAGGCTTGAGATGGGCGGAAAGCCTGCCGAAGCCGGGCCGGTGTTTTTGCCGTCGCGGTCCGCCCCCCGTGTTGTCGCTGGATTTGATATCAGGCAATGCGCATCGGCAACTGGCCAAGGCAAGCCGCAAGGATGATTGCGACAAGCTGTTCGTCGGGCAAGGCATGGCCGATCGGTGCGACGGCACCGAAGATCGCGCGTTGTTGCAGCATGGCAATTGTAATCTGGAGAATGGCAATCGCTGCTTTCATTGCGTCGGCGTCGGATAACATCGGCATCCGCGCTTTCAGTAGCAGCGACATCTGGCCACTGTATGGCGCGAACGATACCGAAATGCCCTGATAGACATCCGCATCGTCAAGAATGAGCGAGGTCTTGATGATATTCTGGTTGCGGAGATGCCAGGCAAACATACCGCGTATGACACGTTCGATGGCAGCCTCCACGCTTTCATCGGCCAATTTCGCCGGATTGAACAAGCCACGGAAATAGCGCCGCACGCGATCGCGCAACCGGGCATGGACCGCCAGCAGGATTGACCGCTTGCCGTCGAAACGGGCGTAGATTGAACTGGCGCCGGTTGATGCTTCTTTGGCGATATCGCTGATCGAAATGGAATCGTAGGATCGGTTACGCAGGAGTTTCTCGAACGCATCCAGTATGCGAAGCATCGTTTCCTGGCTTCGCTCCTGCAGAGGTTGACGGATGCGCGCACTCATCGGGTTGTCCTGGACTGCCGTTTGCCTGCCATCGCGGTAACGGCTTGTCGCCCTGGCGGCAAGCGGGGCCCGGGGGCGCCCGGCGTCAGCGTGCCTGCTGTGCGTACTTGCTGTATTCTTTCCCGACAAATTGTTCGAAGGTCATCGGGGAACGACCCAGCAACCAGGTCAGCACATTGGAATTGCCCACGAAATCATGCGCGCTGTAACGCGCACTGATCGCGCGCATCAGCCTGCTCTGATACGGAAACTGGTCTGGATTGCCGAGAACCTGAGCAAGAAAGGTTTCGCACGAGATTTCTTCGGTGGCAATTTCGCGCCCCACTACGCCCGCAATGATCCTGGCCAGATCATGAGCCGTGTATCGTCCCGGCGCGGCAAGCTCATACGTGGCGCCTGCGTGATGCGCGAGATTGGTCAGGACGCTTGCGGCCACTTCGGCGACGTCATCCAAAGCCACGAGCGACTGGTAACGATCCAGCGACCACGACAATCTGAACACATTGTGCGCAAATGCCGGCTGCAAGCGATGTGCCAGCATATAGTTTGCCGGTTGCAGGATCGTGAAATCCATGCCCGACGACAGCAGGTGTTCTTCGATATCGCGCTTGATTTCATGCTGCACCAGATCAGTCGTGATCGCGTGGAGTACCGACGACATCACGAAATGCCCGACCCCGCACGCCCGGGCGGTATCAACCGCGGCCATGCCGATTTCGCGTTCGCGCGGATGGAGCGTGGGCCCGACATGATAGACCGCTTTGACCCCGTGCATTGCCCGGGCCAGCCGGTCGGTATCGGCCAAGTCGCCGACAATGACCTCGGCAACGCCTGATGCGCGCAGCATTTGGGCCGATGCCTCGGTCCGGACACAGGCACGTATCTTCGTTCCCGCAGCGACCAGCCGCGGTATCAGCAATTTGCCCTGGTTGCCGTTGGCGGCCATTACGAGAATCATGGAAATGTCCTTTGTCATGCAGGCGGCGGGGTGACCACGATGATCGCCGCGGGCGCTCCGCTATCGTTGATGACGGCACGCGCTTCATGGGCGGCGATGAAAATGCTGTCCCATTGCTGCAGGACGTGGCGTGTGCCATCGGCCTGTGCGATCGTCAGCGTGCCCTGGGTGACGACATAGACTTTGCCGATCGGGCCGGCCTCCAGCGGAAGGGACACGCCGGCGGGAAAATCGGAATAGCCGACCAGCGCAAAATCGGCCGAGCTCGCCTCTCCGCCCTGAAGCCGCCGCGCGGTGACGCCCTCGTGATTGGGCGGCGAATAGAACGGGGCATTTGCAAATGTTACGACGTCCATCGTAGTACCTTTCGGTCAGGATATTGAGAGGGAAGGTCGCGCAATCTCTTCGAACAACGCCGCAAACCCGATCATCGCGAATGCAATCGTGGCGGGATCGCGAAACGTTCCGTCAGCGCATTTCGCATTCACCGATCCGATCACGATTTCGGGCGTTGCCACCGGTCGCGCCAGTGCGGAGGTCACCGTTTCGCGGATCTGGTACTGCGCGCGTACGCCGCCTGTTACTGCCGGAGACGAGGTGACGATCAGGACCGGCTTGTTTTTGAGCGGAGAGGCGTTGTGCGGGCGGGATGCCCAGTCGAGGCTGTTTTTCAGGACGCCGGGCACGCCGTGATTGTATTCCGGCGACACGATCACCAGGCCATCGGCGGTGGCCACCTGGTCCCGAAAAAGGCAAACGGCGTCGGGCAGATGGTCCCCCCACAGATCCTGATCAAAATGCGGCAGCGCGCCGATCCGCGCGAAATCGTATGTCGCCTGGTGCGCGGTCGCATCGGCAAGCGCGCGCAGGACCAGCGATGAAAACGCATTCGCGCGCAGGCTTCCCGAAATGCCCAGCAGGCGGGCCCGACAGGTCATCGCGCTGTGCGTCCTGGACGCGCTGCAATCGTGTTGGACAATACTCCGATGCCCTCGATCTCGATTTCGCAGACATCGCCGGGTCGCATGAACACCGGCGGTTTGCGGGCATAGCCCACGCCCGATGGCGTACCTGTCGCGATGACATCGCCCGGTTCCAGCGTCATTGCCTCCGACAGGGTCGCGATCAGGGTGGCGACATCGAAAATCATGTCGGCGGTGGTGCTGTCCTGCATGACCTCACCGTTCAGCCGGGCGACCAGTCGCAGCCCCGAAGCGCCTGCGGGCAATTCGTCCGGGGTAACGAGGTCGGGTCCGAAACCACCGGTGGCATCGAAATTTTTGCCCATCGTCCATTGCGTCGATTTGCGCTGGTAGTCGCGCACCGACCCGTCATTGAAGCAACTGTAACCGGCGACGTAGTTCAGCGCATCGGCCTGGCTGACGCTTGCGGCGGTCCGGCCGATCACGACGGCAAGTTCGGCTTCGTAGTCGAGCTTGTCGGAAATTTCGGGGTAGATGATGATGTTGCCCGGCGCGCTCAGCGAGCTTGGCACACGCAGGAACACCGCCGGATAGTCGGGAATGGCATTGCCGCCCTCGATCGCATGCGCGCGGTAGTTCAGGCCGATGCAGATGATCTTGCCCGGACGCGGGACCGGCGGCAAAAGCTCTACATCGGCAAGTGCTAGGTGGCCGCTGGGCGCCAACCGGGCCGCGTTCGCCGCAAGATCGACCGCAGACGCCGCACCGGGGCAGACCGCGATCCGGTCGCCTTCGCGAATGCCGTACTGAATAATGCCGTCATGGCGAAAAGTGACGATGCGCATGGCCGTTTTCCCTGGTTGGTCAGTTGGTTGGGGCGGCGAACAGGTCGCCATACCGTTTGCGCAATTCCGCTTTCTGGACCTTGCCCATGGCATTGCGCGGCAGCTCGTCGACGATGATCGACGCCTTGGGTCGCTTGAACGCCGCCAGTTCGCAAGCCACCACCTTCGCGATGGTCTCGGCGGAAATGTCGGCGCCCGACGTTCGGGCGACGATGGCGACCACGCCTTCACCGAAATCGGGATGTGGCACGCCGATGACCGCGCTTTCGGCAACGCCGTCGATCGCGTCGATCGTCATTTCGACTTCCTTGGGATAGACGTTGTATCCGCCCGAGATGATCAGGTCCTTGGCGCGGCCGACGATGCGGATGAACCCGGCCTCATCCTGCGTGGCGATATCGCCGCTGATGAAATAGCCATCGGCGGTATGGTCCTGCGCGGTTTTTTCGGGATTGCGCCAATATCCGGCAAACATGTTGGGGCCCGACATTTCCAGCACGCCGGGCTCGCCGGCGGGGGCAGGCTGGCCATTGTCGGCGATGATGCGCACGGAAATTCCGGGCAACGCCGGCCCGACGCTGCCGGGGAAGCGCGGGCCATTATACGGGTTCGATGTCACCATCAGTGCCTCGGTCATGCCATAGCGTTCGAGGATGGCATGGCCGGTGCGCGCTTGGAACTCGGCGAATGTGGCGTCGAGCAATGGCGCCGAACCGCTGACGAACAGGCGCATATTGGCGCACAACGCCGCGCCGAACGCAGGTTCGGCCA